>Ga0209433_10000143_pt1 | contig 21416 bp, 22 predicted proteins | sample METZYME_5_50m_FD_187552 | JGI IMG/M metagenome (GOLD analysis project Ga0209433, IMG submission 187552) | Marine microbial communities from oxygen minimum zone in mesopelagic equatorial Pacific - METZYME_5_50m (SPAdes) (version 2) | ecosystem: Environmental > Aquatic > Marine > Oceanic | place...
GGCTGTCAGCTAATACAACTCAAGTTGATGGTTTTGCAGTTCAGTCTTCAGGTGAGTCAGGAGCACTTAATGCTCTCGAGTCATCAGGAAGACCTATGGTGCCTATGGCTTTAGGTGGAGAAATCGGAGCATTCTGTTACTGGAGAAATAATCCAGACTTCATTGATAGAGCTGTCTATGCATGGCCTCCTGGAGACGATGCAGAGTTTGCTATGAATGTTCTTTTAAGAACTATGAAAGGTCAAGGTCTAAAAATCCAATCTATTCTAGTTCCTCCATATGAAGAAGATGTAGAGACTATTCAGTCTTTTGTCCCTGAAGATTGTGACAGAAACTCAAGTGAGTTTAGAACTGTTGGAATTGAAAACTGGGCAAGTGATGAATACTTAAATAACTTCTTTGATAATGGAGAAGCGTTACTTTAATTTAAGTAATTAATGAATGAAGAAAAAACTTTGGACAGTGCCCCAAACGGGAACGGGGCACAGTCTGTATCCTCCAAGGTCGGGGGAGATATTTACGTTCAAGATGCATCAAAATCCTTTGGTGTTACAAAAGCTCTAAACGGCGTTAATTTTAAAGCTAACTTTGGTGAAATACATGCCATTGTTGGAGGCAATGGATGTGGTAAAAGCACCTTGGCAAAGGTTATCTCAGGAGTTTTACCTTTAGATAAAGGAAAAGTATCTATTATGGGGCATTCACCCAACTCCCCAATTGAAGCCCAAAGAATTGGTATCGCAACAGTTTTTCAGGAAGTAATGATAGCTGAAGAGGCTACAGTTTATGAAAATTTATTTATTGGATATGACTCTTTTTTTGGGAAAAAATTAGCACATCGAGATAGGGTCGAAAAAGCTGCCTCTATAATGTTAGAGCTATCTGGTGAATTTGTCGATCCATATACAATAGCAAGTCAATTATCCCTTGGTATGAAAGCTTGGATAACAATTGGTAGAGCTTTTTTAAGAAATCCTAAAGTACTAATTTTAGATGAGTCATCAGCTGCGCTCGATTTTGACTCTACAGAAAGACTTTTTGCAAAAATGAGAACATTAAGAGATCAAGGTGCAGCTATCTTTATAGTAACTCACAGAATTGCAGAGTTAGTCAGAATAAGCGATAGAGCAACGGTTATGAGGGATGGAGTTGATGTTGGAGTTTTAGCAGGAGATGAAATTACTGAAAAAAATCTTCTCGGGCTTATGACAGGTGATAAAAAATTTTCTACTGCCTCAGAGATAAAAGCCACACCTCCGGACTCAATTTCAGATGAAATAGTTTTGTCTGCTAAAGATTTAAAAGTTTGGGACAACGGTGATGTTATTAACTTTGACCTTCCAAAAGGTGAGATACTTGGAGTCACAGGACTTGATGGACAAGGACAAGATAATTTTGTTAAGGCATTGGCAGGTATCGATCAACCACTCAGCGGAGAAGTAATTGTTAAACAGTCTGATGAGGAACGAGAGAGAACAAAGAAAGATTACACAACTGTGAATAGCCTATTAGATGCAAAGAAAAGTGGAGTTGGGTACGTATCTGGAGATAGAAAAAAAGAGGGTATTTTTCCTAACATGAGCATATATGAAAATATGGTCATTCCCTTGTATAAAGGAAAACAAGCTAAAACATCAGGTGGATTTATTGGTTTTATTAAATGGATGGAATTAAACGGTATTTTTGATTGGGAAGTAGAAAGATTAAGTATTAAAACAGGACCAAAGAATAACCTAATTACCTCATTGAGTGGAGGAAATCAGCAAAAAGTAATGATTGCCAGAGCTTTCACAACAACTCCAAAAATACTGATACTTAACGATCCAGCGAGAGGCATTGATGTTGGTGCAAAGCGAGACTTATATAAACACTTAAGAATTTTTGTAAATGAAGGTGGTACAGCGATATTTTTATCAAGTGAGCTTGAGGAATTCATAGGACTATGCCATCGAGTTCTAGTTTTTAGGGACGGAAGTGTATTTGAGACATTTGAGAAAGAGGATATCAATCCAAATACAATTCTTGAGGGAATGTTTGGTCATACTCAAAAGAAATCTAATGATAATAATTTATCAAATGCGCAAAATTCAAATCACAAAGCTAATAGTAACGCGGAAATTCAAAATAAAATTATTAAACCGACAGTACCTACAAATGTCAAAGTAGTAGATTTTACAGATAAACCTAAGAGCAAAGAAAAAATTAAAGTTAAATATTTTTAAACTCAATGGTTCAAGAATATAAAAATACAGATTTAGATTTATTTGAGAAAATAGATTTAACCAATCCTAAAGATGAGTTATTAAAAAAAAACAAGATAGGTTCCTCGCAACAAGAAAACAGTAATATAAAATTTAATTATTTAAATCATGAGATTTCAAAGTTTGAAAATTTAGAGAGTCATTTATCTCAAGATAAATCAAAAAAACTTGATGATATTTTATTCTCTCAACTTGATGTTGACGATTATTCTAGTTTCAAAAATATGTATCCTCATAATATTTCTCAACCTAAATTAAATGTAAGTAAACTCTCTGTAAAAAAACATATAAATGATGATGGCTCTTATCCCAATTCGAACTCAAATATTACAAAAGAGAAAACCTCAGAGATATTTCAAGGAATTTACCCCGAGCCAAAGTTTTTACCAGGTGGTGATAAATATTTATTAATAGAATTTGGCAATGTAATGAATTTGGAATTGAACTTTAAAGCTCAGGGGCTATCAAATTTAATTAAGACAGCAAATATTAAAGGAGTTTACGAAACACTTCCATGTTTTGCCTCAATGATAGTCCACTACAATCCAGATGATATAGGCTATCAAGATTTAATTGATGAATTGAAGTCATTGCTTAAAGATATGAAAGATAATGATGATACTGTTGTAAATAGCAGACTTTTTCATTTCCCGACTGTCTATCTTGACAAGTGGACTAAAGAAGCAATTGAAGACTATATAGCTAAAATCACAATGAAAAAGCCAGATCCTGAGTTCATTACAGAATTAAATCAATTAGATGATGTTAATCATTTTGTCAGAGTTCACTCTGGAACTGAGTATTGGGTGGCTTCGCTAGGTTTTTGGCCTGGTTTGCCATTTACAATGCCGCTTGACCCTAGGTGTAAATTAACCGCTCCAAAGTATAACCCACCTAGAACATGGACACCAAAAGGAACTGTGGGTATGGGGGGATCGTCCACAGCTATTTATCCTGATAGACTACCTGGAGGTTATCAAATTTTTGGCAGAACCCCTGTTCCCATTTGGGACCCTGACAAGAATTTTGATGTTTTCAAAGATAGTATTTGTCTATTTAGGCCAGGAGATAGAATTAAATTTGTGCCTTGCGATTATGATGAGTTTGAAATGATTGAAAAAAAAGTTGAAGATAAATCATATCGATATGATTTAATTGAAGAGCATAAATTTTCCATCAAAAAATATAAAAACTGGTTGTCTAAACTAGATTACAATAAGAAGTTTTAAATGTTTGAAGTTATTAAACAAGGACTAGAAACATCAGTACAAGATTATCCTGGGAGAGTTGGTTATCTTAACCAAGGTTTTCCTCCCTCAGGGCCAATGGATAGTTGGTCCTTTCGACTTGCCAACTTACTTGTGGGTAATGAGGAGAGTTTCGCAGCACTTGAGTGTCAGTACACAGGTCCAACTTTAAAATTTGAAAAAGATCATGTCATTGCGGTCTGTGGTGCAGATATGCAACCCAAAATAAATGGTAATTCTATTCCTATGTGGGAGAGTGTTTTAATAAAATCTGGACAAACGCTTGAAATGGGCTTTACAGTATCTGGTGCTAGATCATATGTGTCTTTTGCTGGGGGCATTGAGTCAGAAAAATGGCTAAACTCTCAATCAACTTTTCACAAAGCAGGTGTTGGTGGCATTGATGGTCATGCTTTGAAAGACGGTCAGAGAGTTCCTTTAGGTCAAGCAAATGGGAAGATTGGCAGAAAAATTAGAACCGACTCAATTCCAGAGATTAGCAATAGCGGTATTTGGGAAATTGAGGTTGTGCGGGGACCAAATGATGACTGGCTTGACGATGAAGGATATGACACTTTTCTAAAATCAGAGTGGAAACTTCAAGCGAGGAGTGATCGTACTGGATTTAGGTTGGATGGACCCACTTTAAGTTTTACCGAAAAAGCTACAAATAAATCTCCTGAACATGGCTATGAACCTTCAAATATAATAGATCAAGGCTACCCAATTGGTGGTATTAATTTGGCTGGTCAAACGCCAATAATACTCGTAAATGATGGGCCGAGTATGGGTGGATTTATTGTACCTTTTACGGTTCCATCAGCTTCTTTTTGGAAATTAGGACAAGCTAAACCAAACGAAAAATTTAAGTTTAAAGAAATAAGTGTGCAAGAGGCACAGGAAATGAGATCTGAGCAAACCTCCATCTGCTCAATGGGAAGTGTCATTTAATAATATGTCTACAGAAGTTTTAACGTCAGTGCCTGGTAATATATGGAAAGTTTTAGTTGAAGTTGGTGATGAAGTTAGTGAGGGCGATATATTATTTATTATGGAAGTTATGAAATCAGAGGTCAATCATAATGCTCCTGTTAGTGGAACAATAACTCAGGTTAACATTAGGAACGAACAAGAGGGTGTAAGTCCCGGTACTGTTGCTATTGTCATAGATTAAATGACAGATATTCCACTATTATATAACGGGCCCACTTCTCCTTTTGGAAGGAAATGTAAAATATCTGCTCTTGTATTAGACATTGCTCATAAAGAAGAAAAGATAAATATTTATAAATCAAGATTTCTAGATGAATTTAATCCATTAAGACAAGTTCCTACTTTGATAGTTGGTGATAAAACGATCACGGATAGTGATAATATTTGTTTATACTTTGATAGTATTTCAAAAAAAGACTCTATATATCCAAAAGATCGTTATTGGGAAAGTATGACAATGATAAGTGTCTCAAATGGAATTATGGAAAACGCAGTTAATCGTTATATAGAGATGTCAGCTATACCAGAATTAGAGCAAAGACAAAAATCTATAGAACGATATGAGAAAAAAATATTAAGATCCATCGATTGGATTGAGAGAAAATATGATGAGTTCGTGACTGATAACTTAACAATTGATCAAATATCTGTTGCCTGTGCATTAGACTACACATCCTTTAGATTTACTGATACTTGGGGAGAAAATAATATTAAATTAAAAAAATGGTTAGAAAATATTACCAAAAATGATTTTATGAAATCAACATTACCTGGGGAAAGTTTTAAGTATGAATAAAAGATTTAGAAAATTTTTTCTACAAATGATACATTACAAATTGATGAAATATATTTTTGCACTTATTTTAAGTTTCCCTTTATTATCTATGAATTTGAATGCAGAGTATGAGATGCATATCCCAAATTGCACTCAAAAAGGTGTTGAAAATTGCGGTGGTTTTTTATTTGATAATGAAACTGGGGATGTCCTTTTTTGCGGTTCTGAGAGTTGTATCGATTTAAAACTACCAAAATCTTGGAAAGCAAAACAGAAAGATAAACAATCAAAACAAGATCAAATAATAGAAATGCTCTCAAATATTCAGGTTGGATCTGTCAGCACAGTTCAAAATGTCGAGCCTTCCTCAGATGCAAAAATTGTAAATCAGGATGTAAAACCTGAAGAAAAGAAAGAAGAAAAAGAGGTTGTCAAAAAAGAAGAGAAAAAAGAGAAGAAAATAGAAAAATGTGACAAAGAGAAGAAAAGTTTATGTAAAGGTTCTGGTGGTATGCAACTTGGAGGAACCGGAATGAAACTTAAGAAACCAACAAAAAAATAATTTGAAAAAAAAACAAAAGAGATCAATTGCTTCTTTAATATTAATAAGAGAAAAACTTGCCCATGACCTATGTAATGAGATTTATATGGGTAAAGATGAAGCTTATGAAATTATAGACTTTGCTTTCCAGCTTAGTGATAAATTACCTGAAACTTATGGTCAACTGAAATCAGATATAAAGTCTTATATAATTATTAATATGTTATCTCTGGTTACTAAATTCCACTAGTATCAATTTCTTCTTTTGAAATATTTTCTTTATTTTCATCAATTAAATTTTCATAATTAGAATTTTCATCACTTAAATAAGTACTGTCACTTAAAATTATATCCATCCTCCTGTTATTAAAGCTATAATCACAAGTAACTGAGAAAATTAACTCACTACTATTAGATTTATTACTCAGATAAATTTCCCAGGTTGTTTTACTTTTTAGTTTATTTGGAAATTGTTTAACTTCAGTTTGAAATAATTCAGTGTTTTTCTTTTGAAATGAATTAATAAAGCTATCTTGAATGCCAAGGCACTCAACTGGACTGAGTTGCAATTGATTATTTGAGCCATGAATTTCGTAAATATTTCCTGTTTTTGTTGATTTTAATGTGTATTCAGTAAGATACTTGTTTGCTATCAAAACATTGTCCTTTTTGATGGAGATGCTTTCAATATTACCTTTCTTTAATTTTATACTACCATCATTTTCATACCTAAGAATGTCCTCGTACAATTTATAGCCAAAAAGCTCAATTGATTGTGCATTCAAACAAAAAAACATGCTAACCGTGAATAATATCTTGAACATAACGAATTTTAACATTGATTTAGTTCTTTGAAATAGTGTTGAGCGGATATGGAACATCTTTAATAGAAAATTTATGACAATATTCAACACCCTCTAAAAGTTTTGACCATAGTTCGTTTGCATCCTTTTCTAATTCTGGTATCGAATATGATGCTAAGCTTAAAAACCATATCTTAAAAGAGTCCTTTGATAGTCTATCGACATTTGAATTGATTAATTTGGAAAAGGTATCTTTCCATTGTAGTAAGAGAACATCAGCTTCTTTTTTTGATAAATTCTGTGGTGATGTGAAGTATTTTTTTTGAAGCGTTGATTTATCTTGCTCTAAGATAGATGTTTTAAATTGAAATGCATTATCGAGAATTGATGCTTTTTCTTTACTATCATTTATTTCAATCCAATTAATAAAACCCTTTAATAATTTTGAACATATGTCATGGAGTTGATCGTTATCTATTTCTTCATTCATGTAATTTATTAAAATTTAAAATTTCAAGAATGACTTTATCTCTTTTGCTAGAGCCAACATTTCTAAACACCCTTTTCCAGTTCTTTGTTTTTCTACTACTGTTAACCCTAATCCCATAGATGATACAAATATTTGTCTATTACCCAAAATCGTCTTTGCTTTTTTAACATTCATTTTATTAACAAATTTATGTGCTTCTTGAATAAGTTTGGATTTAGCATTTGCTCTATTAATAAGAATCAATATTTCTCTTTTTTCTCTTTTCGCTAATTCAATTATGGACTCTGTAGCCCAAAAATCCACTTGAGACGGAGATATTGGTATAATGACTAGGTCAGCTATTTCAATTGCTGGTCTTCCATCAGCATCAATTTTGGGAGGGGTATCAATTATTACTAAATCAGATTTTTCTTTTAGCGATTTTGCCTCGTACTGTGCGCCCCAGAGGCTTGCTGTTTTGAACTGAATCGTATTTTTATTTTTAAGTTTTTCATTTCTAGTAAGAAACCACTTACCTAAACTACCTTGAGGGTCTGTATCGAGTAATGTGGTAGATAAATTATTTTTTAGAGAATAAACAGCAGCTAAATTTGCAGCTATAGTAGTTTTTCCAGAGCCTCCTTTTTGTTGAGCGATGGTAATAACCTTAGACACAATTCAAGTATAAAAATAAAAACGTCTTAAGAAAGCCTTATTAAAAAAAAGTTGTGGGTTGATAGGTGCTTATAATAGGTTTCGTAAAATTAGATAGGAAATAAACCCCATATAATCTATATTGCTATCGTGAAAGCGTTTCAATTCAACACTACTCCTGGAATAAGATTTGGAAGTGACTATTCAGTAAGCACAGCAGAGGAAGTTTCTAAAAAACTTGGTAACAAAATACTATTCGTAACTGATCCGGGTTTAGAAAAAATTGGGTTACACAAAAAAACAGTTACTGAGCTTCAAAAATACTCTGAAATTTTAATTTTTGATAATGTTGAAGCTGACCCATCTATAAAAACACTTTTGAATTGTGTACAACAGGGAAGAGATTTTGATGCAACAGGTGTAATTGGATTTGGTGGGGGATCATCAATGGACGTATCGAAATTAACTGCACTTTTGATTGGCTCAAACGAAAATATTCATGAAGCTTGGGGAGTAGCTAATGCTAAAGGACCTAGGCTTCCTCTTGCTCTTTACCCAACAACTTCTGGTACTGGTTCTGAAGTGACACCAATTTCTATTATCACACAAGAAGATTTAGAAAAAAAAGGAGTTTCCTCTCCTATTATACTTCCAGACCTTGCAATACTTGATCCATCATTAACTCTCGGTCTTCCCCCTCACATTACTGCTGCTACCGGTATTGATGCAATGGTCCACGCGATAGAGTCTTATGCTTCAAAAAGTGTGAACAATAATTTGATCTCCCAAACACTCGCAAAGGAGGCATTGAAGCTTTTAGGTAGTTCTATAAGACAAGCTGTTTTAAACGGTAAGGATATTGAAGCAAGATCAAATATGCTTGTTGGCTCTATGTTAGCAGGTGTTTCATTTGGAAACTCTCCAGTTGCGGGCATTCATGCTTTGGCATATCCGATTGGAGGCACTTATCATGTCCCTCACGGTCTTTCCAACGCACTTGTTCTGCCATATGTGTTGAGATTTAATATATCTGATCAAAATGCATCAAAAATGTACAGTGAAATAGCCCCTATTGTTTTTCCAGATATTGATACAAGCACAAGCACTCAAGATATTTCTTCGAAATTTATTGAAAAGTTGTCAGATTTATCAAGCGAATTAGGTTTAGAACAAAGATTAAGAGATCTTAACATCCCTGAAACTGCGTGCGAAACAATGGCTAGAGATGCTATGAAACAAACCCGATTACTAATCAATAATCCAAGAGAAATATCTGAAAAAGATGCTTTTGATATTTATAGGTCTGCATGGTAAAAACTTCATCTTATAAGAGATGGTAAATTTAACATCTTGAATTATTAAGATTTTAAACTAAATAATATGAAAAAATGTTAAGCGTAATAGATATTTCTAAAAATTTTGGCGATTTTACTGCCATTAATAAACTCTCTTTTGAGGTCAAAGTTGGTGATGTGATGGGGTTCCTTGGACCTAATGGTGCTGGCAAAACAACTTCTATGAGAGTAATAACTGGCTACCTTAAATCTGACAGTGGAAACATTATCATAAACAATAAGGACATTGAAATAGATCCCATTTACACTAAGTCAATGATTGGCTACTTACCTGAAGGTGTTCCCCTTTATTTAGACTTTTCGCCATATCTTTACCTAGACTACGTTTGCCAGGTAAGAAATATAAAAAACTCAAAAGCAGCAATAAAAAAAGTAATTAATGATCTTCAACTTGAAGAAGTAAAAGATGTTCCCATTGAAACTTTATCAAAAGGTTTTAAAAGACGTGTTGGAATTGCACAGGCTCTTATTCATAATCCCAAATTACTGATCTTAGATGAGCCAACCGATGGATTGGATCCCCTTCAAAAATTTGAAGTAAGAAAATTGATAAAAAAATTATCTAAAACAAAAGCAATTATAATTTCTACACACATTCTTGATGAAGTTCCGGAGGTTTGTAATAAGTGTCTTATTATTAATGATGGACAAAAAGTATTTGAGGGAACCCCATCACAGCTTAAGAAAAAAATTGGTAAATCCCTTGATGAAAAGTTTAGAAAGTTAGTAAGCTAATGTTGGCATTAATTAAAAGAGAACTTAAATTATATTTTATTACTCCTGTCGCTTATATTTTTACTGCAATATTTATTTTGACCTCTATGTCCTTGACATTTTATTTCGGCTCATTTTTCTCCTCAGGAGTTGCAGACTTAACAGTTTTTTTTAGTTTTATTCCATGGGTTTTTATTTTCTTTGTCTCTGCTGTTACTATGAAGAGTTGGTCTGAGGAAAAAAGACTGGGTACTATTGAATTATTAATGACTTTGCCAATTCCCTTGTGGAAAATAGTGTTGAGTAAATTTTTTGCAACTTGGGCGTTTGTTGTGTTCTCTGTTGTTTTGACCTTTCCTATTTGGATTACAGTAAATTATCTTGGAAACCCTGATAACCTTGTAATTGTTGGCCAATATCTTGGGGTTATTATCATGGCAGGTGCTTATGTCTCTCTTGGAATTTTCTTTTCTTCATTAACTAACAATCAAATAATTGCCTTTATTTTATCTATTTTAGTTTCATTCCTTTTCACCATAAGTGGATTTCCTCTTATGATTAATTTTATAACTGGGATTTTACCTATTGAAATAGTAGAACTCATTTCTAGTTTTAGCTTTTTGACTCATTTCTCAAGCATCCAAACAGGTTTTTTTTCAATTAAAGGATTATTTTTCTTTTTGTCCTTTATTGCTCTTTGGAATTATTTAACAATTATAAAATTTTTAAATCGAGACTAATGAATAAATTTTTACAAAAAAACTATCTAATAATTTCTATACTAAGCACTGTTACTTTATTTTTGTCCTTCAATTTTATAATACAAAAAATCAATTTTAATTTAGGAGTTGATTTTACCTCTACCAAAACTTTTACTCTCTCAAGTGGAACCAAGAGAGTTATAGACGAAATAGAAGAGCCAATAAAAGTTAATTTTGTATATAGCAGAGACTTATCTAAAAATATTCCAATTATTCAAAATTACGCTAATCAAGTTCAAGGTTTATTAAACAGGTACTCAGATCTAGCATCAGGTAAAATTGAATTAAACTTTATTGAGCCAGAGCCTTATTCAGATGATGAAGATTATGTGAATAGATATGGTGTACAAGGTTTTCCTATAGATCAAGAAGGGTCCAAGGTATACTTTGGATTAATTGCTTCAAATACAACAGATGATATCGAAACTGTTCCCTTTTTTGATCCCTCAAAAGCTGGCACATTAGAAAAACAATTAACTGACATTGTATACAAACTTAATAGATCAAAAAAACCAATGATTGGTTTTTTATCATGGGTGGATACTACACCACCAATGATGCCAAATAATCAACTTGGACAAGGAGAATATACAATACTTGAGGAGCTTAGTTATTTTTATGATTTTGAGTTTTTAGATACAGACGTAGAGAGTTTTGAGGGTATAGACTTATTAATAGTTTATCATCCATCTGATATTAGTGACAAAACTGAATATGCTGTTGAACAATTCATCTTGAGTGGGGGAAAGTCAGTTATTTTTGTTGATCCATTTTTTGAGAAAAATGACCATTCAAATAAATCATCGGATTTAGAAAATGTCTTAAAAACCCTCAATATCAACTATAATAGTAATGTTATTTTAGACGGCGCTCAAGCTACAAGACTGCAAACGCAGCAAAATATTAGTGATAATACATCGCTACAAACTATGTTGAAATTGAATTGGCCTGAAGTCAGAGGACAGTACATAAATCAAGCTGAAGAAATTGGAGATGGTTTATCTTTAATAAGACTTGTATCACCTGGGGGTCTATCCCCATTAAATGATGAAAGTGAAATTTTGTACACTCCTATTATGTCCTCTAGCGAGGTGACAATGGATTTACCTATGAAAGAGGTACATGATCCAATTAAGCTTATTAATAATTTTCAACCAACAGGTATTAGCTATGACTTTGGGGTAAAATTAAGTGGAACTGCAAAAAGTAATTTTAATGATTTTGAATTGAAAAATGATAATCATTTAGAAACATCCTCAAAAAATATAAATGTAGTAGTTTTCAGCGATGCTGATTTTATTAGAAATGCTTTTTGGGCAAGAATTCAAAAGTTTTTAGATACAAATGTAATAGAAGCAACATCTGATAACGGAAGTTTAGTTACAAATGTGTTTGACTCAATGACTGGTTATGATGAATTTATTGATCTAAGAAATAAAGAGACACCGTTTAGACCATTTGTTGTAGTTCAAAAACTTCAAGCAGAAGCTGAGCAAATGTATTTGGGGCAAGAGCAGCAATTACAAGCTCAACTTGATAATACATTAAGTCAAATTCAAAATTTATCTGGTGGTAGAGATGTAGAAAGTGTCAATTTATCTGACAAACAATTAATGGAATTAGCTAATTTTCAATTAGAAGTAGAAAATACCCGAAAACAATTAAGAGAGGTTAGAAGAAATTTAAGCAAAGACATAGATCGGCTAGCTAATCAAATAAATATATTAAATACTTTTTTAATTCCTGTCCTTTTAATTCTACTAATGTTTATTATTCCAAGACAACTCGGTATCAGAAAAAGAAAAAGCAGATAAATGCACATTAAAAATTTAAAAATATTAGTTTTACTATCTTTAGGGTTTTTAGTTGTTGCTTTCGGTATGTATTTTGACGGCAAAAATACCTCTAACAACTCATCATCTGAATTATTATTTCCTAGTTTTGATGATATTTTACCACAAATCGCATACATTGAGTTTTCAAACCAAAATGGAAAATCTGTTATTGAAAATATTGATAATCAATGGCTAATCTCTAGCTCAAATAATTTTCCAGCAAATACAGAACTTTTGAGTAGGTTTTTTATTCAACTTCGCGAAGCAAATATTTTAGATGCTAAGACTAATCGCATAGATCTATTATACAAGTTGGGTCTAGATGATGAGAATAAAATGCAATTAATATTAAAATCTAAAACTGACGAGTTGTTATATTCGCTAGATATTGGAATTTATAATTACAATATTCCAGGATCTTACATAAAAGCCTCTGACTCCAATCAATCTTATTTAGTTTCAAGCAACTTATCTGCTGATGTATCCGGTTTCTATTGGGTACCAACCGATTTAATAAATATTGGTAAATCTCAAATCAAATCTATCCAAATTTATAATCAAAATATGATTAACTTAAGTAATGAAGATGGGGGGTTGAAACATACAAATTTAACTGCTCAGTTTAATAAAATCGATGATGATAAAATTATCGAAGCTCAAAATATATTAACTGATTTACAACATAATGGTTTTATACTTAAGACAGAATTGCCTAACTCTCCAAATTTAAAAGCTAGATTTACTCTGAATAATGGAACAATAGTTTTTGTAAGTTTTTACGATATAGAGGGCAAAGGTGTTCATGCTACTTTTGATTGGAATTATGTTGATGATAAAGTTCAAGTATCGAAGTTTATAGATCCGATGTTAGATGGAAATCAACTACAAGTTAGTTCGGTTGCTTTTTTAAATGATTTTGCTTTTAGTGTGCCCCAAATATTCTTTGACACACTAAACATAAAGTTAAGAGAAAAAACAGAATAATTATTTAATTTCTCCAATCTCAAACTTCATTTGGTGTTTATAAGTTTGAGATGGATTTAATAGTGTCGATGGAAAATTACGATTATTTGGTGCATTTGGAAAACCCTGTGTTTCGAAACACATTCCTTGATATTTTTTAATTTTGATACGATTAGTAGAGTATTTTAAATGCTGACCAGTATAGAATTGAACCCCAGGTTGATTAGAGGAAATTTTTAAGGATATATTGCTTTTTGGTGATTTTATTTTAGCAACAAGCCTAGAATTCTTTTTTAAAATAAAGTTTTCATCAAATCCCTTGAATTTATTTGTAAATTTGTCACGTATCCTTCTTGATTTTTTAAAATCAAAACGAGTTCCTTGTACACTCATTACCCTGCCTGTAGGTATATTTTCATGATCATTTTCTAAGTAATGGTTTGAATTAATTTGTACATAGTGATCAAAAATATTCTTTTTAATTTTATCTAAATTCCAATATGCGTGATTTACTAAATTCACGTGAGTAGCTTTTGATGTTTGTGCACTGATATTAATTTTGAGAGTTGAGTTTATAATTGAGTAGTTACATGTAGAATATAATTCCCCAGGAAAGCCCTGATCTTTATCTGGCGATTTACAATAATATTTAATATGAGATTTTGAAAAGCTCTTAACTTGCCAAATTTTTGAGTCAAACCCCTTTTTACCACCGTGTAAAATATTTTTCCCCTCATTTCTAGTTAATTTATATTTTACTCCTTTAATTTTAAATTGTGCTTTCTTAATTCTATTTGCATACCTACCACATGTAGCACCCAGATAATTTTTATTATTAATATATGATGAAATATTTCCTAAATTTAAAATTAAATTTATTTTTTTCTTTTTATAGAAAACTTCGAATAGCGTTGCACCAATATTAAGAGTCTTAACTCTTAAAAACTTATTTTCAATTATGTGTGATTTAATCATTAATGATTAAATTTTGGAAATATTCTCTATAACTTTTTTGGTTACTTTCTTTAACCTTGGAATAGTCGAATTAATTAATTTAATGCGATCATAAGTATTTGGATCTTTTACAATTTCCTCTCTTAAAGTGTCTCCAAAAGTTTTTCTGAGTTCTGTTCCAATATTAAACTTACAAACATTAGTAGTGCTTGCTAACGTTCTTTTAAGTGTATCCTCGATACCACTACTTCCGTGAAGAACCAATGGCACTGCTGTTAAATCTTCTATGTCCTTTATAACTTGCATATCAATTGAAGAGGATTTGCTTGTCTGTAAGTGTACATTTCCTGCACTGATCGCCATGGCATCACATTCGGTTAATTCAGCAAATGTCTTTGCTTCTTCTGGATTTGTGCTTTGGGACTTAGCGCCATCATTGTAACCTACAAATCCAATTTCACCCTCAACGGAAATATTTTGCTTATGGGCTAACTCAACAATTTCTCTTGTTTTTTCAATATTTTCATTGAGTGAAAGATTAGATCCATCAAACATTACAGATGTAAATCCATTATCAATTGCTTTTAAACACTCTTCTTTAGTATAACCATGATCTAAATGACAAACTATTGGGCAAGATGATTGTTCTGCTAAGTATCTAAACATTTTACCTAAAACTGGCAAAGGTGTGTTTGCTCTACAGCCTGGTCCTGCTTGGAGAATAACAGGGGCATTAAGATCTTCAGCTGTTTCTGCATAACATCTTGCATCTTCCCAGCCTAAAACTACTAGTCCCGCAACTGCATAATTTTTTTTTTTTGCTTCTTGTAAAACTTCTGAGAGGCTAGCTACCGTCATTTATATTTGGCTATCATATCCTTAATACCTGGGATTGTTTCTAATTGGTAAGCGTGAGTTTTTTGGAAAGATTGAATAAGTGATCTTTGAGATAGACCCACTAGTATTGTAAAATAATACATTTCATATCCTGGGGCAACGACGCAAGGATGATAACCTTTATTGATCGCGATAGTAGAGCCATTAAAAAGTTGATAACCGAAGCCCTCCTTCTCATCCTCTAATTGCATTATTTGAACTCCAAAACCATGCCCTGGTTTAAATCGATAATTATAAACTTCATCATGACGAGTTTCATGGGGGAGTTCATCTGTGTCGTGTTTGTGAGGAGGAAAACCTGACCATCCTCCAGCGCCAACAGTATACAATTCATTTACTAATAACCGGCCAACCTGATCATGGTGTTTTGCACCTAAGATATGTTTAATTTTTCTATGAGTTTTAGTATCGTCTGAGCCGTATTGCACGACATCTAATTCTTCTTTTAAAACTAGAAAGGGTTCTAATTTTTTTTCATAAATTCCGCCAGCTACAAAGCACTCAGAGGAGTCAGATAAACAAGTAATTTTACATTTTGAATTTGTAGGTATGTAACTACCCTCGGGTTCACCATCCCATACATCAGTTGTTCTTTTCCCTATTTGACCTAACTTATTATCGTCAACAGAAATTTCAACGATCCCTGTGGCAGGAACTACACTACTTTCATGTTTTGATAGTTGGTACTCATAAGACTCACCTTTTTTTAAATTGATAATATTAAAATAAACTAAGGGTACTGTTTTATTTGTTTCTCCAAATAAAGCTTGATTTTTATTATCTGAATAAGGGATGTGCATCTATAACTCCTTTTTATTTTGGTTAATAAATTTTTCTAATTCCTGATTATCGGGCATCGCTGAGGAGCACCCTACTTTTGTTACAACTATAGCAGCATTTGCGGAACCTCTAATTACTGCCTCTTCTAAACCTAGGCCTTGGTATAAAGAGCTTATAAAGCCGCCATTAAATGCATCACCAGCACCAGTAGGTTTTATAGCATTAACGTTAAATATCCCATATTGTCTTTCATTTTCCTTAGTAAATACTTTAGATCCCTCTTCACCCATTTTATAGATAATCACTGATGGTTTTTTTTTAATATACTCTTTTGCTAATTTAAGTCCATTTGTAGAATTATCAGCAACATTAAACTCTAAATCATTTCCAATTATAATATCCATTTCGTTCATAATTTCCTTATATGTATCTGATTTAATCGTGTCAGACTCCCAGTTGTAGGGACGGTAATCAAGATCGATTATTAATGGTATCTGAAGATTTGATGCAAATTTTGAGGCAACCAAAACAGCACTCCTTGAAGGCTCTCCTGAAAGCGCAGTTCCAGAGATGAATACGGCAGAGTAATTTTTAAAGTTAATTCTATCAATATCCTTTTTATTTAATTGCAGATCACAAGGTTTGCTTCTGTAAAGGATTGATTGATTATTTTTTAAAATTGTTTCAACAACAGCTATTTGTGTTTGAAAAGATTTATTAACTTTCCTGCAATGTTCTACACCAACTTTGAATTCAATTAATTTTTTAATTATGTATTCTCCGATTGCATCATCAGATATACATGTAACTAAATCAGTACTTACACCTAAATTCGATAGAGCTACGCAAGTATTTGCTGCAGAGCCTCCTATATGGGAGGAAAAGTTATTTACATCAGAGATCTTTGTTCCAGGCGGCTCTGGATAAATATCTAATCCAGCCCTTCCAATGACGAGAACTTTTTTTGTATTATCAAATTTCATTTAATAAAAAGTAAGTCTAGAGGAATTATTGTAATTACTTAAGAATTTTTTGTATATCCTCTAGTGTAAAATAATCTGCCTTTTTAAAAGTGGTCTTAATTTCTTGGGATATTCTAGTATCTGCAGCCATCATGGTTGATTGAATGATATCTAAAACATGCAACGAAAGTTCTCCGCTACATCTGTGTTCAAGTTTATTATCAATGCAGTAAGCCATTTCAGCTAAACCGACACCTCGATAGTTTGCATTAGTTGGCGACTCATTAGCCCTACCACTGTGAGATGTAATATTAATTTTGCCAAGAGGCATCTCATCAGTTTTGTGCTCGTGCCAGGCTCCACTGTCATCAGTGCTTGTGTAAACTGAGCCTCCAAACATATTTGGATCGGGCACAATCATAGACCCCTTATCGCCATATAGCTCAATATGATTACGTTGGTGAGCTACGACATCAAAAGATAAGGTAATTTGAATTAGAGCCCCACTATGAAATTCTAAATTCACTAAGTAGCTAGTTTGACATTCTACATCGAATTCTTGATCTTTTTTGGGGCCTATGCCAATCACTCTTTTATCGAAAACTTTGGTTGAAATACCATGAACACTTTTTGCAGGTCCTAGTAAGTTAACCAACGCTGTCAGATAATATGGGCCCATATCTATTACTGGGCCTCCCTCATTATTGGCAAACCAAGGTTCAGGATTAGGGTGGTAAGACTGTACTCCCGGATAAGCAAATATTGCATTTCCAAGCCTGACATTTCCAATTTTATTTTCATTTATTAATTCAATAGATTTTTGAATTCCACCTCCAAGAAACGTATCTGGAGCATTACCAATATATAAATTTTTAGATTTTGATATTTCCAATAAATTTTGACCATCAGAAAAGTTCACAGCCATAGGTTTTTCACTGTAAACGTGTTTACCACTTTCTAATGAGTTTTTTGCAACCTCATAGTGGGCTTTTGGAATGGTGAGATTTAAAATAATTTCGATCTCAGGATCACTCAACAATTCATCAACTGAACAGGCTGTTATATTATAATCCTGAGCACATTTATTTGATGCATCTTTATTTAAGTCAGCGCATTTAATTATTTTGAAATTGTTAAAGTATTCATGGCTGCGAAAATAAGTCTCTGAAATGTGGCCACATCCTATGAGACCGACATTGAAAATTTTATTCATATTTATATGAACTATTTATCTAAGCCGCACATATTTATGTATTTAATTTCAAGAAAATCATCAACACCATATTTTGAGCCCTCTCTACCAAGACCAGACTCTTTTACTCCTCCAAATGGCGCTTCTGCCTTTGAAGTTAAACCTGTATTTACTCCAACCATTCCATACTCAAGAGCTTCGGCAACTCTCCAAATTCTTCCAATATCTCTTGAATAAAAATAAGATGCTAGGCCATATGGAGAATTATTCGCTAATTCAATTACTTCATTTTCATCTTTAAACTTGTAGATTGGAGCGACTGGACCAAATGTTTCTTCAGTAGTTATTTTTGCTTCAGGAGTAACCCCCGTTAAAATAGTTGGCTGATAAAAATTCATTCCCAAAGCATGTCTGGAGCCTCCAATTGCAACCTTAGCTCCGTATTGGATTGCATCTTCTACGTGCTCTTCCACTTTGCTAAGAGAGTCTTCATCAATCATTGGGCCAGATGAGTTTTCTTCATCTAGTCCATCACCTACTTTGATATCAGATACTGCATCGATAAATTTTTTACAGAACTCATCATGGACTTTTTCTTGAACAAATATTCTATTTGCGCAAACACAAGTTTGGCCAGTATTTCTAAATTTACTCTGAACTGCTCCGGTAACAGCATCATCTATATTTGCATCATCAAAAACAATAAATGGTGCATGTCCTCCAAGCTCCATGGAAACTTTTTTTACAGTTCCAGAACATTTTTGTAAAAGAATTTTTCCTATTTCAGTAGATCCAGTAAAAGATAGTTTCCTAACAATTGGATTAGAAGCTAATTCTTCACCAATCTCAGAAGCCTTACCAGTTATTACATTTAAAGTACCTTTTGGGAAACCAGCTTCTTCAGCTAATGCTGCTAAAGCCAGTGCTGAAAATGGTGTTTGACTTGCAGGTTTAATAACGACTGGACATCCTACTGCCAAAGCAGGTGCGCATTTTCTTGTAATCATAGCATTTGGAAAATTCCACGGTGTAATAGAGGCAACCACACCGACGGGTTGTTTTAGAACAACTATTCTACGATCAGTCATTGGGTCAGGAATTGTATCTCCGTATATTCTTTTTGCTTCCTCTGAGAACCACTCAATAAATGAAGCTCCGTAAACTATTTCGCCTCTTGACTCATTTATAGGTTTACCTTGTTCTGTAGTCATTATTTGAGCAAGTTCCTCTTTATTTTTTATGATAAGATCAAACCACTTACGTAATATTTCAGATCTTTGACGAGCAGATTTTGCTTTCCATTCTGGCCATGCATTATTCGCAGACTCGATAGCCTTTTTTGTTTCTGATGTGCCGCATTTGGGAACAGTCCCAATTTCTTTGAGATTAGCAGGATTGTTTACTGAGATAGTATCACCTGAGTCAGAGTCAACCCACTCACCATCTATGTAATTTTTATTTCTGTAGAGTTTAAAATCTTGGAATTTCATATCTAATATTAACAGTTTTAGCTAACATTCAATAGTGACATTTTGTTTCCGAATTATGAGAGTTATTCATGTTTAATTTTTCCCTCGGGTTTTGGTGGAGAAAAAGGATAACCACCCCAAACAGATTGATCAAAATTTACTACAGACCCAGTCATCATACCCGAGTCATCTGACGCTAAAAAAGTAACTGCTTTTGCTACCTCTTTGGGATCTAAGAGTCTTTCAAAAGGTTGTTCTTTAGATGCATCAACTAGCCAATCATCTTTGGCTCCATGAAATTTCGTTTGAATTTCGTGCTCACCATCGGAAGCCATCCATCCAATATTTAGCTGATTAACTCTGATTTTATTATTCAACAATGCGAATGCTGTATTTCTAGTTAATGTCGCCAATGCTCCTTTAGAAGTTGAGTAAGCGGAAATAAAAGGTTGCCCAGTTAGCGCTGAAACTGAACCAATATTAATTATTGAACCCTCAATATGTTGCTTAATCATTATTTTCACTGTTTCTTGAATTAAAAAAAATGGGCCTCTTAAGTTGACAGCAATCATCCTGTTAAATAGTTCCTCAGAGGTGTCAACTATATTACCCCTATCAGTAAGGCCTGCTGCGTTGACTAGTATGTCTAATTTCCCGAATTTTTTTAAAGCTACTGCTACTGCATTGCGGCACTGTTTAACATCTGATAAATCAGTTTTAATGAATATTACTTCACATCCGGTCTCGTTTTGAATTTGTTTTGCAACCTCATTTCCATTTTCTTCTTTTCTTCCTATTGTAACAATGCCTTGAGCTTCACTCTCAGCAAAATTTTTAGCAATTGCAGCCCCTAATCCTTGAGTTCCTCCAGTAACCAGAGCAAACTTTCCTTTAATGCTATTCATCGATATAGTTTTCTATTTCATATCCGTACATTCCTAGACACTCTACTAACTCTTTGTTTCCAATTTTAGCATACTCAAATGGATTTGCTTTTGCAGGATCTTGTTCTGCTTCTACAATAAACCATCCTTCGTAATTATTTTTGGATAAAGCCTCAACAACTTCCTTAAAATTAATATTTCCATCGCCAGGTACTGTAAAAGCTCCCTCCAAGACAAAATCTAAAAAACTCTGCTTTGATCGATCTAAGTTATTTACAACTTTTGACCTGATGTCCTTAGCATGAAAATGATTTATTCTTTTGGCATATTTATTAATCACACGTAAAGAGTCTCCGCCAGCAAAAGTCATATGGCCTGTATCAAATAAAATTTTTACTGCTTCACCAGTATGGTTCATCAAGCTATCAAGTTCCTCTTCGGTCTCAATAGCTGTCCCCATGTGATGATGAAATGAGATAGGTACACCGAAATCTGAACAAAATTCTGCAAATAATGTTAATTTTCTTCCATACTCTTTAAAATCTTCACTGTGTATTTTTCTTTTTGTATTTAAAGGAGCGTGTCTAACATTTTGTATAGTTCCAGATGTTTCTCCATATGCTAAAACTGAGGCTCCTAAATCTCTAAAAAGTGTTAGTTGTTGGAGAACTTTATCTTTTTCATTTTCTAGGTCATTATCTAAAACAGTTCCGGAGTACCACCCTGAGGCCAAATAGAGCTTGTGAGCTTTTAAAATAGGCCCAAGTTTTTCAGGAGTTTTTGGGAACTTACCCCCCGTTTCTACACCCGTAAAACCTGCAAGCTTTGACTCTGAAAGACATGTATCAAGGGATGTCTCTCCTCCCAACTCAGGTAAATCATCGTTTGACCAAGCTATAGGTGCTAT
>Ga0209433_10000144_pt1 | contig 21365 bp, 16 predicted proteins | sample METZYME_5_50m_FD_187552 | JGI IMG/M metagenome (GOLD analysis project Ga0209433, IMG submission 187552) | Marine microbial communities from oxygen minimum zone in mesopelagic equatorial Pacific - METZYME_5_50m (SPAdes) (version 2) | ecosystem: Environmental > Aquatic > Marine > Oceanic | place...
GAACTCATCTCCATCCGGGTCAAATGACTGTCTGAAATCGAATAAAACTGGAGCATTTGAATAGACTTCAACGTCAGGAATAGGTGAATCTAGGATAAGTACTGGAGCAGATTCCTCGACTCGTACCACTATCGATGAAGTATCTACTTCTGATGAGCCGTCGTCTATAGTCAAGGTCACTGTGTGATACCCTTTTGGCAATCTGGAATCAATAACCCATCCACTTCCTATTGGTTCTGGCATTCTATCTGAAGTCCAAACTACACTTACCAAATCCTTGCTTGATGCGGCGGTTGGACTGCAAACGAAGCCACTTCCATTGTCTGGTAAATCGCTACAAGCCAAATCCCAGTCTCCTGAACCTGTGGCATCAAAGCGAATAACTTCACTAGAATCGGTGAGTGTCTGATCGGCCGGTTGAGCGATGATTGAAATCGGAGCTGAGTTGTTTACACTTACTTGTTCAGTTATTGAGTTCCATGTGCTAACGTGGCCAGGTCTATCGTCACTGGTGTACATGGTAATTGTATGCAATCCTTTGGTCAACCAACCTTGCCATTCGATTTCATCATCCGGAGTTACGCCGGAAGTGAGCAATCCATCTAAGTCACTCCAGAATTCAAATCGAACCTCATCGCCTTCAGGATCCGTAACCATAGAGCCATCGAATAAGATGAGGTTATCTGAGGTCTCGCCGGCTCGTAATACCTCGAATTCTGGCACCGGAATTTCATTGAATAATTTTACATCAAAACTCCAAGTTACGTCTGGGTTATTTCCGTCTGAAAGATAAATGGTCAGAGTAAACTGGGTTGGTGCACCCGGGAAATCTATGTCAAAAATCATCGGGCAACCCTGATCCGTTGCTGTAGAGAAACCGTAATTTGTTTCAATCCAACAGGTTAGTTCATCGCCTTCTGGGTCACTGCTTCCCTCGAGTGAAATTGTTGCATTTGCAGTCCGACCAAGGTGCATTATTCCCCAAGAGGAGATACTCGGGGAAGTAGAAACGGACAAGGAAGGAGGACGATTAAAGAGCTCAATTGTTCGGCTTTCGCTAACGCATTGATTTCCACTATCGCAAACTTCCAAGGTAATTTCCTGTTCACCATCAGATAAGCAACCGTCAGCAGTTTCAGGAGGGTTATTGGCAACTATGAATGAGCCATTGTTTCCGGAGGGTAAGGTGCCAAAACAAGATGATAGTAAATCACCGTCTATGCTACTAGTCCATGTGTAGGTTAATGGATCATCATCTAAATCCCACGAGTTACTAGCATCGAAAATAACTGAAGAACCACTTGGGAATTCTTCCTCGTCTTCCGGAGTTGACCAAATGATGAATGGAGGTTGATTGGTTAATTCAAGCCTGCAATACACCAATAAATCATCATCCAAAGTTATTGATGCAGAATCGTTGTGTACCCCGTCATAATCACATCCGACATAGGCCGTATTGTCGGCTGACCAGCCTTGAGAAGGAATCCATCGATTTCCAACATAAGGCCCTAGTGTCTCGAATCCATGATACGGCAGGTTGGCTGATTGATCTGCTTCCCAAGATGAAAATGAGAGGTTAAATTCAGCATATGGTATATGTCTCAACAACTGATTTACTACGTGGACTTCAATGAACCACATGATGTCCAGAATACTGTCAGAAGCGGTATATGTTGGGTCGGAAATAGAACTAGAGGAGATCCAACGAACATGGCTTGAAGATTCTAGATGGAAAGTAGTTTCATGCCCTGTTCCGGGAATAAAGCCGGAATCTGTGAAATTAACAAAGCTGGACTCGACTGTAGGCTTGGAACCTGTTGCACAAGCCAATCCTAGGTTGTTGACGACTAGTTCGGAATGGTCGACTATATCGAAACATGAACCACCATTCCCTGAGATTATGCTGGTAGATAGGTAGGAGGTAATCGAATCGCCAGCACTCCAGAAAACGCCTCCATTATCTCCTGAAAGATCGAGACCATGAATTTCTGCATTTACGTCTTGTAATCGAATTGCATAATTGGATTGATTGAGATTTATTCTCATATCATCGATAATTACCATGCCATCTCTGGGAAGACCGCTGTTGTCGATATCCACGGCTGGACCAGTTAGTGGATCGTGAACCTCTACTGCGAGTAATTGTAGATCTATACTATCCCTAGCGACTATCCCATGCTGATCTCCATTTGAAATACATGTGAAGCAGGAGACATTCTTTCCTCCGCTCATCACGTCATTAGCTTCATGGAAATATAGCCCTGCCCCAGATTCTGGTAGGCTAGAACCAATGCCATTTCCGGATGTAAGAACATAAGATAATTCGACATTGCTAGAGTCTCTAACCGATACTCCATGACCTGCATTATCTAGACTTCTGAGGATTGTTACCTGAGGATGGAATTCTCGGAAATCAACACCACTAGCACCGTTATTCGACGTCCACCAATCCTGACCCATTGCACCTCCCTTCCACAATAGAATACCTGGTCCAGTGGAGTTGGTAACTACTAGGTCATTGATTACCGGTGCCCAGTTAACGCTACGAAGGAATAATCCTGCTCTATCGTTTATCGGAGTGTTTGGAAGTGGCTTTCCATTATTGTTTAATTCCAGTCCATTAATGATTGTTGAAGAGCCGATTAGATATGCTTTGAAGCCGACAACTGGATTATCTTCGATTAAGGCATTGTCAACAATAACGCCACTTGTATTGACTTCAAATGCTGAAAAGCCCAAGCCTGAAGTTTTAGCATTCACACCACCGGTTCCACGAATAGTCAAATCATCGAAAACTGCGTGAGCTGGCAAATTGCTAAATTGGCTATGATTATACTGCTCAACAAGCACTCCACGATACATACTGTCCTCGATGACAACTCTTTGGAAAGTTGGCCGAGTAACCCAGCCATCAGTGATATGTCGAACAAAGATGCCATTGTCCGAACGCTGGATATCCACATCGGTAATCAGAGGCCTTGAGTCTTCAATCCAAATACCGGTTCCAACAGCAAGGGTTGCCCCTGAAATATTGCTAATTTCTAAGTTTGATAGTAAGCCACCCGAATTACCCCAATAATTCACAGCACGGGTGATTAAACCGTCTGCGTTTAGGCCGTTGAGAATTGGTGCAGAATTGGCTCCCACAGAGAGCCCTATGCCATATCTCCAGCTACCAGAGAAACCATGGACATCTTGACCACCTCCATTGATTTCTAGATTATTGATTGTTGGAGTTGCTCCATCAAATAGGTCAACTGCGACCCTATCGGCATTCTGGACAATAATATCTGTTAATTCTGGGTTTGAACCATAGATTGTGATACCAAATTCAGCATCTGTAATTGTCAGGTTTTCAATACTTGACCCAAGCCCTTGGCTGGATTGGTTGAATATGATTCCATCATGTTTACCAAGAATTGATTCTAGAATCACAGGATCGTCTTCCGTACCTTCGATCATGATTCTACCATCTACGGTAAGATCCTCATCCGAACCCAACCGAATTGTTGTCCCTTCCTGGACAATTAAGACATCTTGAGCGCCTACGAGATAACCATCTGGAAGAAGGACTGTTCCTGACCAGACGGTTGTGCTTTTGCTATTTGCAGCATTGGCGGCAATAGGTAGACTGTAGGATATGACTAACAATGCGATTAGAAACATTGCGAGGCCGGCTGACCTACCTTCCCTCGCGCGCATGGGTTAATCGGCTCGCCTCATTCATTGTATTGTTTCCCCCCTGCTGGAAGAGGTTAGCATCGACTACATAGGAGTCATAAACAAACAGCCAACGCCCCTCACGCAGAGGTCGTTGAATTGAGTACTGCATTCGTCCTCATAAAGACAAAACCAATGAAGGAATCAGAGGTTTACCGAGCACTTTTGGAATTGGAAAATGTAGTCGAAACCCATGTTGTTTACGGCGAATATGACCTAGCCGCTAGAATCGATTTCAAGGATGATAAGGAAATGTCAAAGATTCTAATGGGTGAGTTCCGAAATATTCCCGGTGTTGAACAGACAGAGACATTAATCGCAGTGGAGGTCTAAATTATGGCGGTGGGATTTGTACTAATTACAACCGAGCCTGGACGTGAAATAGAGGTCCGAGACAAGGTCGCTAAATTGGATAATGTAAGCGGCCAGTGGATTGTTTTTGGAATGCATGATTTATTTGTCAAAGTGGAAGCAGATGATGATAACGACCTTACTCGCTGTATTATGAACGAGGTTCGTGCAATCGATGGAATTGCAGAAACTAGAACACTAATCGGCGCAGAGATATAGACGACTAGGTACGCTTATCTCAAAGTGAGCGCGTTAATCTGACTAATAACTCTGAAGCGGCGGCGGGGCACTCAGCCGATTTGAATCGACTAATGGCTTCTCTCCAGTGGGATAGCCGCATATTTGGCTCGAGCACACCTCTCCAATACCAACGCTGAGCCAGTAATCTTCGGTGAGATGGGATTTCAGGCCTCAATTCAATCCCGATTGCATTATTGTGGGCGGAGACTAGCCAATTGGGATGGGAAGGTGAGGTTGCTTCAAGTGCAATATGAATTGCAATTATTTTGTCGATTGGCTCTACTTCCAAATCGATATATTCCCTAGCCTTATCCAAGGACCCCTCGGCTTGTGAAGTGATTAGAGTTCGGAGATCTATCAAAGCCAATCGTGGATGGTCTTCTCCCATTTGTGCTACTAAAGAGGAACGAACATTGGCTAGGGTTTCGACACTTCCAGACTCTACAGCAACCGCGTGTCTAAGCAGGTCGAGTGCTAGACTAGCAGATGCGAGATCGGTGTTTGGAAGTCTAGACAAATCGACTTCTTCAATTTGTGAACTTTGGACTTTTGTTGGCTGACCGGGTAACCTATCATCGTGGGCTCGAACTAAGGAGGCAATTTTTGCTCTAACCGCCTCGGCTGGAGATAACGAATCAAGCGCAGATTGTTCCAATTTTTCAGCCTCTTGTAAATCCCCCTGTTGCCGAGCAAGCCTCGCTTTTCTGATTAATTTCTGAGGGCTATCTGATACTGAATCTATGTGTTCAGAGGCGACATCTGGCTCACCTCTCTCAAAGGCGAGATCGATTGCAGTCAAGCGTAGGTTCTCGTCGTCGTTAATCTGTATAGCATCATCAATTAGCACCGCTGCTGCTGCACTATCTTCAAGAGAAATTGTTGCAACATTTTCGGCCAGCCATTCCGTATCGAGTTCGTCTCCTGAATTCAAACGATGATGAGCCTCTATTCTCCGAGCCCTCAAACCCTCTCTTGTAGACCAAATCTCCGCTGCTTTGCTATGCAGATTTCGTGCGATTTCTTCATCCACAGTCGCTCGACGAACATTGCGAATAAGGTGATGTGGCTCTACTAGGCTGTGCATCCACCTGAGAACTGCCGAATCGTCCAATTCTGAGATTCCTTCGGCAACAAATAATTCCTCAACGGATAGCGGTAATGGTGAGAGGCTAAGTTCGTCCAATGTACCAAGACCCTCGTTGGTTAATCTTCTCAAAACGGTACTTTGAACAAATTCCTGTACTGCTTGACCTTCTTCTGGTATGTCTTCATCTGGAGACCATAGATGCAAGGCTAATGGATGTCCGCCCAATGCTTCTGCAACCTGTTCTGCGGATTCACTGCCGATTGATTTTGGCAATAATTCGACAGCATCAGAGGTATCCAATCCTTGTATTCTAATTTCTTCAAAACCTGGTAAAGTTCCGAATGGGCTTGGTGCACGTACTGCTGCGAGAACTCCTGTGGAAGTTTCAGCGCAGGCCGAAAGTAGCGAATGAACAGCACTCAAGTGACGCGGATGTAATTCCTGCGCCTCATCGATAATTAGAGCGGTTTTTTTCCCGCTTGCTGCAGTTGCGATTGCTGCGGGATCACTGGGGGATTCTTTACCTAGCCACATTGAACCTATCGCAAAAGCATCGCTGTCAGAGTTACATGTGGCCCAGCGTATTTTGAATCCACGCTCCATCAATAACTCTGCAACGGAGCGTGTAAGGCTAGTTTTTCCGATTCCTGGAAGTCCGGTTAATTGCAAATTTTCACCAGCCAATAATTTCGTCAATAATGTCTCTAATTCATCCTCTCTACCACGAATTTGAATCTGATTTGGCATAGGACCAATAGCAAGACTTTGGGATTTCTCAGGCAATTCTTCCTCGGACAAGAGCTCTGCCCTTTGCCTTCCAGAATCGGTCAAATGTACGACGGTTCGACGACGAGGACCTCCGCCGATAACATGGGCCGAACGAGTAGAAATCAAGCCAGAAGCTTCCAACTCTTTCAGAGGCGTATGAATTGCCGAGCGAACTAGCCCGAGATGCTCCGCGAGGCCAGGGAGAGATAGGGCTCTTGGGGCGTCCCAAGCACTCTCTACCTCAACTCCAAAGTCGGCCAAGCGAAGCAATAGACGCCGCTGTGTGTCGCTCAGCATGTATCTTCAGCGAGGCCATCAGTTCATGGGCGTTGACCTTTACCGACTCATGCCCATGGCAGTCAATCCAGCCTCTCTCGACCTCCCGCGCAAGCCCGGAGTCTATCTGTTTAAGCGGGCTGACGGGCGGGTGCAATACGTTGGAAAGGCCACAAATCTACGTTCTCGTGTAGGATCCTATTTTGCGGCGAAACAGAAACGAGAAAAGGTACCAAAATTAGTCGCTGAATCCGACGATGTAGAGTATATTGTCACCCAGAGTCCGTCAGAAGCGTTAATTCTCGAGAGGCAATTAATCAGAAAACACAAACCTCGATACAATTCTATGCTGATGGATGACAAATCATACCCATTCATCGCATTCACCGGGCATGAACATCCAAGGGTAATCTATACCCGCCATCCTCCAAAGGACTCTCAGCGTTGGGGACCATTTCCAGACGCTGGTGCTGCAAAACAGGTAATTCGACTAATTCGGTCACAATTCGGCATTCGTGATTGCCCAGAACTACTGCCAAGCGGATGCCTTGCAATGCATATTGGACTCTGTCATGGACCATGTATAGAGCCAGAAGGATATGACCAACAGGTTAGAGCCGCTAGTAGTGTACTGGATGGAGATGCAGGGGTGCTAATCGAGGCCTTACAGGAAGAGATGGACAGAGCATCCGCAGAACTTGATTACGAGGTTGCGGCTCAAAAAAGGGACTTGATTCAAGCAGTAAATACTACCTTGTCTCAACAAGTCATTCACTCGAGATTCTACCAGGATTGCGATGCTGTAGGATTCTCTTCAGTTGGTGAAGTAGCAGTCGTATTGATTCTATACACGCAAGACGGGGTAATTCAGGGACAAGTAAGCTACCCTGTTCTTCATCGGGGGGATATCGTGGCATCCGTATCACTAGTATTGTCGGAACATTATGCTAATCGAAGGCCTCCAAAGACCTTGCTAGTGCCAGCGCCTCTAACCGATTCGATGAACGATTGGCTTAGTGAAAGAAGAGGAAAGAAAGTGACAGTACGTAATCCTCAGCGGGGTGAATTAGCAAAGTTGCGAGCAATGGCAGACGCGAATGCGGAAATTCAGGCAACTCGTCAGTCAACCAAGAGATCTGGTAACTTGGAACAAATGGCTGCAGACCAAGCCGCAAAGGTGCACGGATTCGACTCACTGGACCACATTGTATGCTTCGACATGGCTCAAATTCAGGGCAAAGAAAGAGTTGGGGCCGCGGTGGTATTCCGAAACGGTAGACCATCGAAAAAAGAGTACAGAACATATCGCGTGAAAACCGATGTTGAAGATGATTTGAGAATGATGCAAGAAGTTGTTGAACGATGGTTGAAGCGTCAACAGGAGTGGCCGGATTTATTATTATTAGATGGTGGAGAGACTCACCTCAAACATATTCATGCAATGCTAACATCCCATGGATTGGGTGACCGTTTTCCAATTGCAGCATTGGCTAAAAAAGAAGAAACACTTTGGCGTCCAGAAGTAGATCCTGTGAAATTAGACAGAAAATCTAGAGTTTTGGTTTATGCTCGTGACGAGGCCCATAGATTTGTCAATACATACCACAGAAAACGGCGTTCAAAGGGCGGTCTGAAGAGCCCACTCGAAGAAGTCGAAGGTCTTGGGGCAAAGAAAATCCAATCACTATTGCGTCATTTTGGGGGAATGAAGGGAATAGAACACGCAACTGAAGCACAATTAGCTGCCACTCCAGGAATTGGTAGGGCTTTGGCACAGCGAATATTCACCCACCTGCATGGATGATTATTCTGGGTCGTCTTGGTCCCACCAATTGGAAGATTCAGTCTCGTTATCTCCGGGGTTTTCAATAGCCAATTTTTCTTCCAATTCTCCCATTTGTGCGGCTAATTCCAATTCCAACATTTTCTCTTCAATTGCTTCTTTTTCACTTTTCGAAGCAGCCTTCCTGGCCTTTCTTCGTCGTCGCCATCGACTTATAGCCAGACCTAAGAATACAAGAATCACCAAAATGTATTGAGCAACCTCACCAAGAATGAAGATATAACTCACTTCAATACTCCAAGATATGGTATCATGTTGACGATAACATTGTGGCCAATTTTCCGCCTCGGGGCAAACAGGAGTTCGATAACTCAGAACCTGTTTGCCATCAATTACCTCAACATAACCCAGCCCTTTTTCACTTTCAAATTCGATTAATCGAATTGAATCAGGCATTGTAATTTCTAATCTAGCGGAACTTTTGATTAAGCCCCAAAGAGTATTTTCCATCATCGGTGGGACTACTGAATAGAATATTGCGCTCTCAGAACTAACTCCGAAATCGGAGAATTGAAGCCCTAGGTCTGCAAAAGCAGATGCCAGTGGATTTGCCTCAACTGTAGCCGGAGCGAAACTAATCTTCACTTCATCTTCGACTCCATGGATTAGAGCGACGCTTAACGATGATGTCGAAACTCTGACACCTATCTCGATTGGGTTAGTATCACTAATTTGCATATTCAAAGGCATTTCCATTGATGGTATTTCTAATGAGATTGGAAGCGGTTCAATATCCAATTTTGAATTGAGAGTTTCTGAACCTAAAATAAGGTCCTGAGAGCCTATTTTTTCTATTTCCTCGAATGCTATTTCGACCTCGTCCATAAGTGCATTAGACAAGCCGATTAAGCCATAATTCGAAACCTCAAGATTGTAATCTCCACTAGCTAAGGGAATTGTTGCCTGGAGATCTGAACCTTCCAATAAGCCCCCAGATTTTCTATCTCCAATTGCAATTATTCTACGAATTATGTCGGCAGGAATTGGACTAATCTCCATGTTTTCCTCTTCTAGGTCGACACCGAGGCGGTATATTTCAAGGGTGACTTCGGCAGTAAATTCAAACTCCACAGCAGATTTTGTCTCCCTTATTGCCACCCTCTTTATTTCCAAATCTACATCCATCGACACACAGGTATCTTGGGTCGAACCACAAATCAAATCCTCACTTTCATCGGTGCACTCAGTGGGATCACCCACTCCTCCTCGGCCACTCTCTAGACAAATTGCGTGCTGCCAATCATAAGGTCTAGAACCTCGTATACCCAGGTTTTCATTTGTAGTAGAATTAGAATGAAATTCTAAGATATCTGTATCGGATCCTGCTAGGTCTAACCATTCGGGTAATAGCACATACATGCTAGTATCAGTAGAGGGAAAATTTTCTGGTAAACCATCATTAAGGAAAGAGAGGTCAACCTCTAATTCTAGTTCCAATACACTCATTATTGAAGCTAAATCTTCATCGGTTAATATCGATAAATCTAGGCTAGAGATGTCTCCCTCTGCATGTTGAATAAACTGATTGACAATTTTTGATACCTGCATTTCAGATGGAATAGTACCAGTCTGTAAAATCACAGGGTAGGTACTTGCCATTGCTCCAGAATTTCCCAAACAATATCTGTAAGCCAAATTTTCCTGACAGGTGGAACCAGGTGTGTGAATGAAATCTAATCCACCTGAATCATGTGCGTTCGAAAAAAATGGAGTTTGAAATAATACATCCACTCCGAGATATTCAGTAAATGTTTCAGAGAGAGACTCTATTGGAAAAGAGGTCAACATATCATAAACGTCAACATCCAATTCGGAATCAAACATTCTTATTCCGTCAGAAGTGACCGAGTCTAATTTAATCGTTGAACTTTCGAGATTAAGTCCCCAATCAGCAAGAACATCGGCTTCAAGATGATGAACATAAATATTCAGATAAAGACGGCTATTCATCCGATCTCTAAGATCTACATACACCTCCAATCGTAATGACGGCCCGGCTTCACTTTGCCAATCGGGAGGGGAAATTCCACTATCTAAAGTAGCGACTAAGTCGACGATGGAAGGAGTAGACAAAGGAGATCCTGCAAGATTGTCGATTGAAATTCTTGCTCCTGTTCCCAACGGTTCGCTTTCATCCAATAGGAAAATTTCGGCGGGAGAATTAACCGAAGCCACCGTTGCATATGATGGAGGAATCATGACGTATTCGAGATAATGTCCTGAGGAAGCGATTGTTGTAAAATTCGAAGTCACCTCGCCTCCCATTAGCATTAATCCCTCCATCATCCTATCTACATCTCCAGTATTCGGCTCCATTCCGATATTTGTTGGATCGACGATTAACGATAATGCAGAACGCAAACAAATGGGTGGAAAGAATGGGTTGTTATCTCTTTCTAATTCTTCATCCACTGAGTCGATGTCGGGATTCATTGTACAAACCGCTTCTTCACGCGAAAAGAAAGAAATTTCAGTTGTTGGTTGAATTGGGCCAATTGTTGCCCCAGGGAAATTTTCGTCAATAATTTCTTGGATTAATTCTTCAACATAATCAATCATTTTGTCTTCTACAGAGGACCCACCTCTTGCTAACTCACGATAGTTTCTGATGTAATCTGCTGGGATTCCATCCGATGGATCGCTATCACCCTCTAAGTCAAGATCAAGAAGCCCCAATTCATCTCTTGGTAGCTCGTAGATTCCAAGTTCAATACTCATCTCAATAGTTGAAGCGGTTTCCATAACCATTCGAACCTGTCCTTCTACCCATTCATCAGTAACTGTTGCATCTAGGTCAGAATCGTAGTCGTCGCAGATTCCATTTCCACCATTCCAAGTCGAACATATGTCGTTGACCACTTCTGCGTCTCCGGGTGGTGGAGCGGCGGCTACTGTTTGCATCATCAGTAGCAGGACCAAGGTGACTGCCGCGCGGCGCATGCCGCGCGTATGGGCGGCCATATACCATAAGTCTGAATCCGGCATGCATCGTCAGAGAGGCGATGCATGAGCAGGACCCGCATGGTCGACTACGTGAATTCGTCGGCCAATTGATTCAGCAGAAAGGTGCTGATTCTTCTTTGTTGGACACTCTTCCTAAGCGATGGGAAAAATTTGCCGATGTGGCTTTATTGCCTCGTACGGCCTTCACGGAAGAGGGCTGGAATGATTTGCGTGGACCAGAATTATGGTCTGCAATTGCATCTGCCCTAAAGGTAAAACGGGTTGGAAAAATTGGTGAAATCGTAGGAGAAAAACGCGAATCAACAGTCGAGCTTCTTCACGGTGAAGATGATTGGGTGGTTCGAAGAGAAAATGGAATCGATTATGGGTACAACTTCACCCAATGTATGTTCTCCGCAGGGAATGTCAATGAGCGTCGTAGAATGGGTGAGGTTGGGGGGATTGGAGAAACTGTTGTGGATTTATTCTCTGGGATAGGATATTACACTCTTCCAATGCTAGTTAATTCGCAAGTAAATCATGTTCATTGTTGTGAGTGGAATCCACTAGCGGTAAAGGCGCTGGAGTGGTCATTAGATCGAAACAAGGTAGCCAATAGATGTACTATTCATGAAGGTGATAATCGTTTGACTGCGCCGAATTTATCCGGTCAAGCGGATAGAGTAATCCTTGGATTATTACCAACCGCGGAAGGCGGATTTGAATTGGCGATTAACTGCCTTAAGAAAATTGGAGGATGCCTTCACATCCACGGTATAGCACCAGCCTCTGATCACGATTCTTGGATCGATGAGACAATCACCAAATTATCAAATTTAAATCACGATTTTTCAATTACGGAAACTTCTCAAGTTCGGGTAAAATCCTACGCTCCTCATTGGGATCATATTGTGCTTGATGTGAATTTGAGTCCTCGCGCGTGATGCTTCGCAGAAGCATCAGTCTCATTTGCTAGGACTATGTCAGCGAATTAATGGGCGAGGAGTGCTGTGGTCATGAACACTCCAATGAACAGGTCCTTGAAGCCACTATAATCGAGGACATCAACGAAAATGGATTCAGAATCTCTAGTAAATTTGAGGGCGTAGATTCACGTTATCTTCTGGGCGGAGGAGTTGCAGTTGTTGCTATCGTTTTGATGCTCATTATTTCCACACTTTGGACTGCAGCGGGACCGTCTATCGCCGGAGGAGAGGATGATGATTGGTGGAATACCCCAGTCAGCGAACGCCACAACATGGACCTCAATATGACGGGCCTGCGCAGTCAATTACCAGAAGCAGGTCCTTACACTTGGAGTGGTCCTACTGAACACTTCGTCGAAGTCGATTTGCCTCCAAGTGAGCAAGATGTAGGATATCCCGGACCGGCTCTAATGCACATCGCATTGTGGATGCCAGATGTAGAACCTGGAACCAAAGTTCCAGTAATTGCAACTATCCATCCCTACTACGACTTTGGAGGAGAAGGGGTAGCTGGTGACGACTCGAACCCGAATACAATTCCTGACGCTGGAGTCGGTGCGTGGGTGTTAGACCAATTCGTACCCCATGGCTACGCCTTAGCTCAAGTCTCAACTTTCGGAACTGGGAAATCGACGCATTGCCAAGACGTCAAAGGCTTAGGCGAACAAATAGGAATCCAAGCCGCAGTGCATTGGTTGGGTGAGCAGAATTGGTCGAATGGAAATGTTGGATTAATGGGTAAGTCCTATGCTGGAACGACAAATTGGGAAGCCGCCCAAAACCCATCTCCACATCTGAAGACAATCGTTCCTATTTCTGGCTCTATAGGTGTCCAGCAGATGTTCTACCGCAACGGATCATCGGAGGCTAGGGCGATGCTCTACGACGTCCTGTACGAGGGCGCGACTGCTGACGCGACCGAGGACGATATGCGCATGTGCAGCGACGACGCGATTGGACCTGTTAGTCCGTTCACGACATGGCTCGGAGCGGGCTTTGGAGGCGACGAGTGGAACGATTATTGGGATGAGAGGTACCATCTGCAGGATGTGCTTGACAATTACAACGGTAGCGTATACATCGTCTGGGGAATGCAAGATTGGAATGTAGACCCATACCATGCTTTCCCTACCCACGAGATGCTTCGTCAACAGGGTATCAACGTTCGAACAATTGCAGGTCAGTGGGCGCACAATTACCCCGACCAACCGGATAGACACTCAGAAGTAACGAGTGGATACGGGGCAGAGGCCTATCCAAACATGACACGTTTTGATTGGGCTGTTGAGTTATTCCCATGGTTCGAATATTACCTGAAGGGGATTGGAGATGAACCTGAGTCGTATGTGCAAATGCAACGAAATGACGGACGCTGGCATATCGAAGAAACATGGCCGCCTGAAGATGTCTCTATACTGCAAGTATCTGGCGATGGAGGTAATCAAAGAGTCTCTTCGACTTCAGGTGGATTCGAAATAACCCTAGAGATCTCTGATGGGCCAATACATATCTCAGGACTTCCCACACTTCACACAGATGTTAGTACAGGATTGTGTAATGGTGGCCAATTATTTGTTACTATGAAAGATGGGGAATCAGGTCTACGGCTTGGACATGCAACGATGGATGTACGATATCGCGATGGTGGTTATGAGTCAAAGCCTACTGCTTCTCTTTCGAGTTATAGAATGCTAATGGAATTCAACCCCATGGATGTGATAATACCTTCAGGTATTCTCACTCTTCAATTCTCAGAAAGTGGAGAGGACTACATTCCATCCCCATGTGCCATTAACGGACTTTTAGTCAATTCATTCGACCTTGGTCTGCCTCTAATTGACAGATGGGGAGAGCACGAGGCTTGGTTCGATGTCCCTCCATGGTGGGAAGTTCAGGAGATGTAAGTATGCGAGTACTCGCATTCGAGGACTCATATGACATAGAAAATATTCTTGTTGAAGGTGGAATTGACCTCAGTAATTGTGAATTTTTGCAATATTGGAACACAATGGATTGCTTCGAACGGATTGAGAACTTCCAACCAGACTTACTTCTTCTTGACCACTACATCCCCCCTGTAAAGGGTCTAGAAGTTCTACGCGGCTTGCTTGAATTGGTATCTTCCGACAAGATACAAAGGCCAAAGTTGATTCTAGGAATTAGTAGTTCTAGCGCTGCAAATGAAGCAATGGAGTATGCAGGCGCTGATGGTTCAATAGGCAAGTTTCAACTCGCAAATCATGAGGTGTGGAAGAATTGATTCCTATTTGGTTGCACGAGGCGGCTAGTCAATACAATAGCCAATCATTAGCAAACCGAGACTCATACGCTGCAGTGTTATTGATGCCAATCCAAAACTTAGCAACAATTCTTGATTGGACATTCCAATCCTTACCTGATGAGATTCTAGTAGGGATGGACCCTGACCACCAGTTGGAAAATCCGAAAGAAGTCGTTGACGCTTACGCGGGAGCGGATCAGGAGAATGGATTGTTCGCCGGACAGGGATATCTGCTTGGAGAACCTCACCTAGTTAACCGAGGAGATTCATTCGAGGTTCATCACGTTCCTGAGGAATGGATGGATGGGCTGTTCTCAACCGATAGAGGTTCGCGTGGAAGTAGATTCACCCATTGGTTACACACCCATCCCAATGCACCTGCAATTCCAAGTGGAGCAGATGCAGATGCGGCTCAGTGGACCGAAGGTACAGACATGATTCTTGGAATCAGATTCTCACCAGAAGGGCATCTTCCTTGGTTCGATGATGTTGATGGAGTCAGACGACCACTGAGGGATTTGGATGATAGCGGGGCTTTGGGTAGAGCCAAGACTGGACATCTAATTCATGGCCTCGATTTAATCTGCTTCCACAGAACCGGACTAGGCGTCAATCTGGTGATTACCGACGCTAGAGGATATGCTATTGAGTAATCTGGTTAATCTCGGAATAATTGATCACGATAGTAGGCTAATTCCTCTATACTTCCTCTGATATCGTCAAGAGCTCTATGTCCTGAGTTCTTTCGCCAATTCTTCACATCAGGATACCAAGCCCTTGCCAGAATCTTGATACTCGTGACATCAACACTTCGATAATGGAAAAAATCGTGTAATTCTGGCATATATCGGCGCAAGAATCGTCGGTCTTGTCCAATAGTGTTGCCACATAACGGAGACTGTCCTGGAGAACAATATTGTTTCAGAAATTCAAGAGTTTCAAGTTCTGCTTTTTGCATCGAAACCCCTTCTGATTCAATCCTTGCTAACAAGCCGTTCTCAGTGTGGTGTTTTACATTCCAATCATCCATCTTTGCCAATTCTTCTTTTCCAACATCTATGGCAAAGCTTGGACCTTCAGCCACTATGGAGAGATCGGTTTCTGTTACAATCGTTGCAATCTCAATAATCGTATTTTCATCTGGGTACAGGCCGGTCATCTCGAGATCAATCCAAACCAATCTACTCTCTGCCATATTATCCCCTCATCTACCCTAGATTTAACCATTCAAAAATCTCTTTTCTTTTGGACTTGAAAATAATAACCATAACAATCCCACCGAAATCTGAATTAGTCCGGTTAATAGCAAAGTTTCCCGTAAAGAAAGAAGATTCTCTTCGATAATATACCCAGCCGATATAGTAGATATGCCCATCACCAATGTAATGATGAGATTATCTGTTCCAGCAACCCTGCCCATCCATTCATTGTCTGTTCTGCGCTGTAGTAAAGTTGTACTGAATACCCATGAAATTCCGCTACAAGCGTGGCTGAAGAATACCAAAATAAGGGTAATCATTCCCCATTCTAAATATGATATTCCCGTGTAGAAAATTCCAGCGCCGCCCAGGGATATACCGATGATGTATGGAGTATATCGTTGAACTGTCATTAGAGGTCTAGTCACTATTGGACCAAATCCACTACCGAAACCTCTGGCCATGTAGAGCACGCCGATTCCTGCGGCTCCAGTCGAAATTTCTCCTAGACTTGACTCCATCCCAATCAAAATTAGTAAGAAAATTTGTGCGCCTCCGCCGGTTGCCCACATGCCTTTGGCCAAAACAATTCGACTGATTTCCGGGCGCTTGATTATGAATCCCCATCCAGAGAAGATTTCTTTGAACATAGAGGATAATCCGGTTTCTTTCTTTTCATCAGGATATGGACCTCCATGAGGAAGGGTAGCAATTACTATTGCCGCGATAAGAAATGTAATTGAATCAATAATTAGACCCATTTCTAAACCGTAATCAGAAATCACAAATCCTGCAATTCCAGCCCCTATTCCCATCGATGCAGACCAGCCACCAGAGATTAGGGCATTCGCTGTAAGGAGTTCTTCTTCATCGCATATTGTAGGTAAATATGCAGTTCCTGCTGGGTCATAAGTTGCTCTTCCGACCACTAGTAACATCGCTAAGATGTATACTGAAAATAAATTGTCAAGAAGTCCCAACAAGATAAATGAAACTAGTACAAAGAAAGAAAATAAGTTAGCAATAACCATCAAATATTTTCTTGGATATCTATCAGCCAACATTCCCGTAATCGGTTCCAATGGAGCAAAGGTGAAACTCCTAACGGCTAGAACACCTGCTATTGCCAAAGGCGAATCATCCGATGCCTCTCCGGCTAACAAAAACATTGCTAGAACGGTAAACCAATCTCCGATGTAGAGAATCATGTTCGAGCCCCAAAGGCGAGCGAACGTCTTGTTGGTGCGGAGTAACTCGAGATAGCCTGGACTAGTCAAAATCATTCCCCCCTTTTGATGTAATCAGACTATCTCTGGAAGAACCTTTAGGACGATTAATGGGAATAAGGAAAACATCACATTGGTGAATATCGCATCACGTGTGGCACGCATATGATTGTCAAGAATTGATTGCATTCGATTCTCTATTTGTTCTGCTAAACCCTCTGCTGGATATGTTGCATATCCAAGTCCGAAATCAATTATGTCCGCTACTTTGTTTAGAATTGTTGCACCGAGACTCTTGATCTTTCCAGATTCCTCTAGAGCTAATTCCTCCCCCTCGATAGAGTCAAGATTTTCTTTCGATGACCAAGGGCGAGGGATTCTAAATTCTTCGATATTACGAAGGAAGTCTCGACCAGCAAGAGCTCTTTCTACTCGCCGTTTGACTCTATCAAGATTCATTTTAGCCATTTTCTTCAAAGAACGACGTGTGCGCATGACTCTTCTAAAGTCCCATAGCACCCAATAAATGAGGGCAATAATCAGAAGTTTTTCTCCTAAATCTGGCACGCTATCCCAATCCTCCCAACCTACTCCCCCCATTCCAATCCTAACTATTCCAGCGGCGATAGTAGGTAGAATAAATGCAATAACTTCTTGTTTCAATAATCCATCAAAGCCGGTAATCGGTAACCTTTGGTGGTTTTTCTTGAGCCAACGCCAGTGACGGGTTCTCTCCTCTTTAGGTGCAAATACCGATATAAGATCAAGTAAGGGCCTTCTCAATAGCCAAAACCGAAGAAGAAATGGAATAAGCAAGGCGAAAATATAGGCTTCCCAAGGAGTTGAAGGTGGCCAACTCGGTAGGGCGTAGACACCTTCCATATGGGTTCGTAGCAGAGGTAAGCAATCAATCTCACTCCGGAGAGTAAGTCATCGTGCAGGAACTGAAAGTGCTGACCTTGCCATTATTATGACAAGTATTGCGGAACCAATCAAGGTAGCGGCAAGGAGATTTGAAGTTCTAACTAACATCAGGCAAAATCCTGTGATACCACAAGCGTAACTTACAACCTCACAACGAGATGCTAAGTGCAAAACTGATGATGGGACCATGACTGGATTTGGATATTCTCTAATCATTCTGCTGAGAAGAATGTAGAGACCTTGGAATGGAATGGCGATACAAAATAGAGCCATAGCCACCAATAGGAGAGTTTCTGGATTGTCATCTGCGTTCAATTCTCCTCCCTTCCAGAAAAGGTTGCTTAGACCAACACTCAGTAATCCAGTGTGGATCAGGGCAGAGGTGGTTGAGACTGAAGTCGCTTCAACCGAATCGGGCACCATAGGGTGAATCCGATTCGAGGTGCTCTTGAGAATTGCGCTCGATTATTGTGGTTACCTACTGGTTATCAGGGAGTCTACTGGCCATCGCCCTCTTCCATATTGGCGGTACTAAGCATGGCCACCATGATGCATAGTAACCCCATCTTAACTCTGGTGTACCTTCGTAAGGCCTTAGCTTCCAGAAGGGGACACTTGCTCTAAGATGGTGGTCGGAATGTCGGGTCAACTCTAGCAGACTCCACCTAGACCACCTAGCCTCTGTATTCCATGAGTGCTCCTTTGCAAACCTCTCGTCCTCAGATCTTCTGAGTCCCCAATGACGAATGTAATTCACGTACTCTAGAGTTAGAATCGCGATTCCAGACATTACAAGCCATCCTACAGCAATTGGAATACCATCAAAATAACCAAGCATGCCGGGGAGAAATGCAATTACAAACAGCGTAACCATTTGTAGCAAAAGACCGCGGTAAGTAGGATTACTCAGACCTGTCTTACCCTTCTTATTGTGTACACTAGCAGATGAGAAAAACTGACCTGGTATGGTACTCATCCAGAACGACCAGAGCCCCTGATGAGCCTCTGCACTGGCAGAGTCCTTGGCTGTGCTTACCCACTTATGGTGAACATGATTGTGCTCATAGGTAAAGTGAGTGTAGTGGACAGAAAAAAGCAGAACTCTGGCGAGTCTCCATCCTGGACTACCTCTTTTCTTGTGGCCGAGTTCGTGAGCGGTGACTATGGCTGAGGCAGCGGCGCTTAGGCCAGAGGATAGAGCCCCTACAACAAGCCACCACGTCATACCCTCGTTAGCAGCGAAGACGAAAAATGTGGCAACGACAACTAGCTGTAAAATTCCATGAACCCACAGAAGGATCTCAAAAGGAGTTCCTGATTCTCTCGGAGGGCGTGCAACTTTGGATTCGCCCATCAGGATGTCAAGTAAAGGCGCAACACCCCAGACAAAGACTACCCCCATGGCTACGTACGATTGGTCCTCAATCACACCCAAGATGTTACCAGAAATGGCGAGAATTGGGGTAATCAAACCAAGCAGATGGACAGCCCAAGGTTCTGGTTTTAGTTCAACTTCCTGGTTCTGACTAACCACTGGGGCCTCACTCATACAAATGGGCGTGCTTGGCTCTAGTCTTAGCGATTTTTGGTGATACGACTGCTTGACAATACGGGTTCTGTGGATTGTTGGCGAAGTAGTTATGATGGTAATTTTCTGCTATCCAAAACTTACCTAATGGACTTACTTCCGTTACTATGTCATCAACATAATTTTGTTGTACATATTCCATTACATGTTCAACGTCCATACGCTGTTCTTCGTTCGAATAAAATACACAACTACGATAATGTGGACCTATGTCATTACCTTGACGATTCAATTGAGTGGGGTCATGTACAGTAAAGAAAACCTCGAGAAGTATTCTTTGAGGAATAATTTCTGGGTCGAATGTAACTCTGACTACCTCAGCATGTCCTGTACGTTTTCCGCAAACTTGCTCATAGGTTGGATTATCGATGTGACCACCTGAATATCCAGGGACTACTTCAGTAACTCCTCGAAGACCTAACATTGCACCTTCCACACACCAAAAGCAACCTCCGCCGAGGACAATCTGCTCAGTCACGATGAAGGGGGGTGGGCTCGAGGTTTTCAGGACTCTGCTGGCTCAAGGTAAAATTCCGAGGGAATCCAATCCGATTAGAAGCATGAATAGCAAAGTGACTAATTCGATGGTTGCCCACAATCCAAAGAGAATCTTCTCTGCCAGGGTTATTCCTCCCCACCACTGCCAAAATTCACCTTTTCGCGGCATCGAGGTTAAACGCGCCAGAGCTGACTTCATACTAGTTGGCTGTCAGACGCCATGAATAAGTTATCTCCATCATCAAGAATTAATCTCCCCTAGGTTAAGATAATCTGTAATCGCAAGAGTCGACCGCTCATGCGCACTAAGGCTGGCTTGCTAGTTCTGCTAATGATTGGTGCGTCACTCTCGGGTTGCATCTTCGGTAGTGACCCTGTCCCGGAACCTGAACCTGAACCTGAAGGTGAGGTCAGATTTTGGGTTACTGGACCTGATGGCCAAAATATCGACCTCCCCCCATTACCGCTAAATTTCACTTTCTCCAACGTAGGGGAACAGGGTGCTGAACCAAGTATTGGAATTACTTCTAGTGGCTGTATGTTCTTCATAGCCTTCGAGAAAGTAATGCGTTCATGTGATCATGGAGGTTCTTGGGAAATTGTAGACGATATAGCATCCCATCCATCGACTTCTGACCCTTGGGGGTGGGTTGATCCAATAACCGACAGAGTCTACAATGTGCAAATGGTTGGACTTCTGACAACTTGGATTGCATGGTCTGATGATGACGGGGAAACATGGCTCGGAAACCCTCATGATTCAGGCCCTATACCACTAAATGACCACATCAAATTAGGAACTGGTCCTTGGACTAGTGATGGATATGGCGCAGTTGCAAATAGTAACCCTGCTGCATGGGAAACTGCAACATATTTCTGCTACAACAAAATTGCAGGAATATTCTGCTACACCTCATTCAATGGAGGTGCAACATTCGAAGTTGGAGGACAAGTATTCGGAATGGCAACCACCAACGGAGGCCTACATGGAGCAATAACCTCAGCTCCAGATGGAACTGTCTATGTTCCTCCTCGAGTCGAAACACCGACTGTCATTTTATCGAAAGACAACGGATTGACTTGGTCTGAGAGAACAATGGGCTTGGATGTAGGGACACCTTATCCGAGAAAGAACTCAGAAGTAGGAACTGATAGTGAGTCAAATGCGTACCACATCTGGACTGGAGCGGATCAAGGAGTATACATGTCTCGAAGTACAGATTCTGGTAATTCATGGGAGGAAAATAGTATCAGAATTAGCCCAGCGGGTGTAATATCGTCAGTATTCCCTCATATCGATGCTGGCGACCCTGGAAGAATCGCGATTACTTATCTTGGAAGCGAGGATGTTGACCTATTGAACACCTCAAACATTGATGGTAATCCATGGGATGGGAATGCGCATTACGCGCCTCACAATACAACCTACCACCTC
>Ga0209433_10000145_pt1 | contig 21338 bp, 13 predicted proteins | sample METZYME_5_50m_FD_187552 | JGI IMG/M metagenome (GOLD analysis project Ga0209433, IMG submission 187552) | Marine microbial communities from oxygen minimum zone in mesopelagic equatorial Pacific - METZYME_5_50m (SPAdes) (version 2) | ecosystem: Environmental > Aquatic > Marine > Oceanic | place...
ATAACAGTTTCTTTCGAGCCTCCTAAATTACTTGCAAATATAGGTTTTTCCATTGACTGCGCCTCAACTGCTATCCTGCCAAAAGCCTCTGGTTCAATAGATGCAGAGACTACGAAATCACAAATTTTGTAAGCCAAAGGCATATTTTTGTAGTGCTCGACAAACTTTACTTGATCTTTCATTCGATATTGCTCAACTAAGCTTTCAAGTTTTTTCTTATATAAACTTCTCCCCTGATCACTGCCTAATATAATAGCTTTAAATGCTTTGTGACCTAACTGAATATTTGTTTTATTTAAAGCATCTAAAAACATTTTATGACCCTTCCACTCTGTTAGTCTTCCTGGAAATAATATTGTTTTCTTTTCAATTTCTAAGTTCCATGATTTAAATAATTTATCTTCTTCAGTTGTTAACGTTGTTAATGGATCAAAATAATCAATGTTTATACCTCTAAATATGACTAATAATTTTTTTTTGTTATTTAAGTATTCTTGATAGTTATTTTGAATGTGGGTAAAAATAAAATTAGATCCAGCAATAATTAGGTCAGATCTTACCATAATAGAATTATAAAACTTTTTTATTTTATTATTAAAATTATAAGTTCCGTGAAATGTTGTTACAAATTTTCTCCTAGTTATTTTTGCAGCAAAAAAGCATGACCATGCAGGAGCTCGACTACGAGCATGAATAATATTTATATTAAATATAAGTACTATTATAGATATTAGTATAGTATTTAGAAACATTAATAATGGATTTTTCGAATGAACAGGAAGTCTAATATATTTAACTTTTTTTTTATTTATAAATTTTGTTAATGGGCCTCCGTTCGTTATTAAAAAAGAATCACAATTATTTTCATAAAGATAATGAGCAATGTCGAAACAACCTGTCTCTGCTCCCCCATAACCTAGTTTTGGTATTACCTGTAAAACTTTTAATTTTGACGACATTACTAAGTGTTATATATTATGAAAATATCTAATAAACATTAATGAGTAAATATAATTACCTTCAAATATCAAATAATATTAAAATTAGATATTTGCATCATAAAACTCACTCTAATCAATATATAGTTTTTCTTCACGGTTTCATGTCTGATCTAAATGGAGAAAAACCTAAAGTTTTTGGAAGATTTTGTAAAAAAAATAATATTGGGTTTTTAGCAATAGAATACTCTGGTCATGGAAAATCAACTGGGGAGTTTATCAAAGGAAATATAACTAAATGGACAAATCAAGTTAAGCAGGTAATTAAAAAAGTAATAAAAAAAAAGCATTTTATTTTAATTGGATCAAGCATGGGATCTTGGTTGTCAGTAAATCAATTTAATTATTTTCCAAAACAAATTAAAGGTTTTTTAGGAATAGGATCCGCGCCAGAATTTTTAGAACGTGTAATGTGGAAAAAATTTACAAAAAAAATGAGAAAAGAAACAATAAAAAATGGCATATATCAACTGAAACATGGAGGATTTGAATATCCTATAACGTACCAGCTAATTAAAGATGGACGAAGAAATTTGGTTTTAAATAAAATTATTAAAGCAAATATTGCGGTAACTTTATTTCATGGTTCAAAAGATGAGGCAATTCCACCAATTTATTCTAGAAAACTTTTAAAGATCTTTAAAAATGCAAATAAGAAAATTTTTGTAATTAAAAATGGCGATCACAGTCTATTTGCAAAAAAATACCAGAAGAAAATTCTTTCACAATTAAAATTAATGTGTGATTAATGTCTAACTAGCGATACTTTTTGGTTCTTTAAAAGTTATTGGATTTTCGAGCTTTTGAAGCATTTCTTTAGGACAAACTTGATAAAAATTTATCAATTCATTTTCAAAATTTTTCAAAATTTTTTGAGCAAAAATAGATCCTGTTTCATCAACATGACTTATAATCAAGTTTTTTAAAAAATTTTTCCAATATTCTGTTTCAGGTTTTTGCCATACAACACTTTCAGGATTTACTTTTTTTTCAAATTTATTTTTAATATCGTAAATAAATGCCATACCACCAGTCATGCCAGCAGCAAAATTATCACCAACCTCACCGAGTATAACAACATTTCCACCTGTCATGTATTCACATCCATTTGAATCACAGCCTTCAATTACTGCTGTTGCTCCAGAGTTTCTAACAGCAAATCTTTCCCCAGCTTGTCCAGATGCAAATAAATATCCTGATGTTGCCCCATATAAAACTGTGTTTCCAATTATTGTATTTTCGTTAGATAAAAGATTACTTTCATCTTGTAGTTTTACAACAACAGTAGCTCCAGAAAGACCTTTGGCAACATAATCATTAGCATCACCTTTTAAAATTAGTTTTAAACCTTTTACGCCGAATGCACCAAAGGATTGTCCAGCTGATCCCTTGAAATTTAATTTTATATTATCTTTTTCAATTTTTTCATTACCAAATTTCTTATAAAGTTGATAAGAAATTCTTGTTCCAACTGCCCTGTCAGTATTTTGAATATCATATTCTTTATCCAAATTTAAATTTTGATCAATAAGGTTTTCAACTTCTGGCCAAATTTTTTGATCCAACGTATCAGGTACTTCATTGATAATTGGTTTTTCGCAATACCTATTATTTTTGCCTGGATCAGCTTGTACAAACAAAGGATTTAGATCTAAATCATCTAAATTTGGCGAGCCTTTACTAACCTGTCTAAGAAGATCAGTTCTGCCTATAATTTCATTTAGTGATCTAAAACCTAAATTTGATAATATTTCTCTCACCTCTTGAGCAATAAATGAAAATAAATTGACTACCTTATCTGGAGTTCCAACAAATTTTTCTCTTAACTTTTCATCCTGAGTACAAACACCTACAGGGCAGGTATTTGAATGGCATTGTCTTACCATTATGCATCCCATAGCAACTAATGCAGTGGTAGCAACTCCAAATTCCTCTGCACCCATCATTGCCGCAATAACTACATCTCTACCTGTTTTTATTCCACCGTCTGTTCTTAATGTAATTTTGTGTCTTAAATTATTTAACGTTAAAACCTGATTAGCCTCTGTCAGACCCATCTCCCATGGAATTCCAACATATTTTACACTTGTTTGAGGCGTTGCGCCTGTACCACCGTTATGACCAGATATTAAAATTATATCAGCCTTTGCTTTTGCAACACCAGCTGCAATAGTTCCAATACCTGATGAAGCTACTAATTTAACACCAACTCTTGCCTTTGGATTGATCTGTTTTAGATCATAAATTAGTTGGGCAAGGTCCTCTATTGAGTAAATATCGTGATGTGGCGGTGGAGATATAAGTGTAACTCCAGGTGTTGAGTGTCTTAATCTTGCAATTTCATTAGTAACTTTAAAACCAGGCAGTTGTCCACCTTCTCCGGGTTTAGCTCCTTGGGCAATTTTAATTTCTATCTCATTACAATTATTTAAATAATTTATAGTTACACCAAATCTTGCTGATGCAATTTGTTTTACTCTTGAGTTGGCGCTGTCACCATTATTTTGGATTTTAAATCTTTCCTCGTCTTCTCCTCCTTCTCCACTACAAGAAGCACCTTTGATTCTGTTCATTCCAATTGCCAAAGTTTCATGGGCTTCTTTAGACAAGGCTCCATGGGACATACTTCCGCTTCCAAATCTTCTTAGTATATTTGATATTGGTTCAACTTCACTGATGTCTATTTTATTTTGTGGTTTGAAATCTATTAGATCTCTTAAGTTTATGGGCTTAAGGCTGTAAATTCCTTTTACATATTTCTTATAAATATCATAAGATTTTTCTGTAACGGCAGTTTGTAATAAATGAATTAATCTACCTTGGTACTGGTGTGTTTCGCCATTTTTTCGATACCTATATATTCCTCCTATTGGAAGTATATTTGATGAATCATCATAAGCATCTTTGTGAATACCTCTTATTTTTTTTTCTATACCAGTTAATCCAATTCCTGAAATTTTTGATAAAACACCAGGAAAAAAATCTTTTACTATAGTCCTGCTTAAACCAACAGTTTCAAAATTACATCCTCCTCTATATGAGCTGAGAACAGATATTCCCATCTTGGACATTATTTTTAGCAATCCCAGATTTACAGATTTAATAAATCTTTCAACACAATCTCTAAAAGAAAGTTCATTGAACAAATTTTTTGAGTATCTTTGAAATAAACTATCAAATGCAAGGTATGGATTAACAGTGGTGGCTCCAACTCCTATTAAAGTAGCAAAAGAGTGAGTATCTAAAGCATCCCCTGTTTGTACATTTATAGATACATAACCTCTCAATCCAAGTTTGATTAAATGCGTGTTTATTGCACCAATACATAATAGCATTGGCATTGGTAATCTTTCAGAGTTAGTATTTTTATCAGTTAAAATTAATTGTTTTACGCCCTCTCTTACACTCTGCTCTGCACTAGTCTTTATTTTTTCTATAGAATTCTCAAGGTTTTCATCTTTTGAAAAAGTGCAATCTAATAATTTATGGTTGTCTCCAAAAAAAGTTATGAATTTTTCAAATTGGTTATTGGATAAAATCGGACTGTCTAAAACATAAATGTTTTCCTCTGTTAAATTGTCAAAATTTAAAATATTTCCAAGGTTCCCAAATCTTGTTTTCAAGCTCATTACTTTATTTTCTCTTAAAGAGTCAATTGGAGGATTGGTAACCTGGCTGAAGTTTTGTCTAAAATAGTGGTAAAGGGGTCTATATTTATCTGATAATACAGCTAAAGGTGTGTCATCACCCATTGATCCAGTAGCCTCTTTTGCGTCCTCTGCCATTGGATGTAAAATTAACTCTAAATCCTCAAGACTATACCCAAATGTGTGTTGTAATTTTCTTAATTCTTCACCAGAAAAATTAGGTTTTTCATTTTCTATTGGAAGCTTATTATCAAGTTCAATGATTTGATTATTAAAATGTTTGTATTCTTTTGCTAAGTAATTTTTAATTTCGCTATTTGAATACACTTTTCCTTTTTCAATTTTAATTCCAATTATCTCCCCCGGTCCAAGCCTTCCTTTGGTAACAATTTTTTTTTCATTTAAATCGACCATTCCTGTTTCTGAGCCTGCAAATAACAGTTTATCTCTTGTGACTGTATATCTCATCGGTCTTAAACCATTTCTATCAGTAGCTGCAATAACCCATTCGTTATCTGTAGCTGCTATAGCTGCAGGTCCATCCCATGGTTCCATTGTACTATTTAGGAAATTAAATAATTGTCTGTGTTCTCTTGGAAGAATTTTGCTTTTTTTAGACCATGCATCAGGTATCAAAAGAAGTTTTGCTAGTGGTGCGGGTTGACCTGAAACATTTAAAAGCTCAAAAACATTATCCAAAGAAGCTGAGTCGGAGTTTCCTGCAGGTATTACAGGTTTTAAATTTTCCATATCTTCAAATAAATCACTGTGCATTTCCTCCTCATGAACTTTCATCCAATTCACATTACCTTTTAAAGTATTTATTTCTCCATTATGTGCCAAAGATCTAAACGGTTGAGCTAAATCCCAACTTGGAGCTGTGTTTGTAGAAAATCTTTGATGAAAAATAGCGAACCTTGATATGAATCTTTCATCTTTTAAATCTATATAAAAATCAGACAGGGACTCTGCGAGAAACATTCCTTTATAGATAATAGACTTTGAGCTGAAGGAGCAAATATAAAAGCCATTAAGTTGATTTTTTATTGACTCTTTTTCTATTTTTCTTCTAGTTTCATATAGATTTCTTTCTAAGTTCTTTCCTTTAATTTGCTTATCATTATGGGTAAATAGAACTTGCGCTATTTCTGGTCTAGTCATCTCGGCTTTTTCACCAAGAACCGATGGATTAACAGGGACTTGTCTCCATCCATAAATATTAAAATTTTTTTTTGTTAGTTCACTTTCGATAATAGATCTGCATTTTTCTTGTCCATCAAAGTCATTTCTTGGTAAAAATATCATACCAACGCAAAGTTCTGTCCCATCATGTTTGTGGCCAGTTGCTTCTATCTTTTCAATGAAGAAATCATAAGGAATTTCGATATGAATTCCTGCTCCATCACCCGTTTTACCATCTGCATCTATTGCGCCTCTATGCCAAACAGCTTTAAGAGCTTGGATACCATATTCAACTACTTTCCTTGATTTTAAACCCTCTGTTGATGCTACCAGTCCAACGCCACACGCATCATGTTCCATCTTTTCATCATAAACATGATTTTTTTTTAATAAATTCAGATTTTTATTTCTCAAATCCATTATGCTACTTTTCTTTTTTCTTTAGACATCAGATAATTATGAATAGAAATAGATGCATCTCTTCCATCTTTAATCGCCCATACAACCAAAGAAGCACCTCTAACTATATCGCCTGCAGCAAATACTCCTGGAACGGTAGTTTCCATAGTTTCAAAATCAGCTTTAATAGTCCCCCATTTTGAAACTTGAAGTTTTTCCTCATCAAATAATTTTGGTAATTCTTCTGGATCAAAACCTAAAGCTTTAATTACTAGGTCAGCTTTTACCTCAAATTCTGAATTTTCTTTAACGATTGGTCTACTTCGTCCACTTTCGTCTGGTTCAGCTAATATCATTCGATCTGCTAAAACACTTTCAACTTTATTAGTACCTCTAAATTCTTTTGGATTACTTAACCAAAGAAATTCAATACCTTCTTCTTCTGCATTGGCAACTTCTCTAGCAGAACCAGGCATATTTTCTTTATCTCTTCTATATAAACATTTAACTGATTTAGCATTTTGTCTAACAGATGTTCTTAAACAATCCATTGCGGTATCACCTCCACCAATTACTACAACATCTTTCCCTTCTGCATTGAGTGTTCCATTATCAAATATTTCAACTTTGTCACCCAAGCCTTTTTTGTTAGATACCGTTAAAAATTCCATTGCAGGAAATATGTTACTTAAATCATTTCCAGGTAGCTCTACTTCTCTAGCTTTATAAACTCCTGTAGCAATTAGAATTGCATCGTGTTTTTCTCTCAATTGTTTTAGTGTTGCATCTTTACCAATTTCAAAATTTAAGACAAAATTTATTCCACCTTCTTTTAAAAGTTTAATTCTTCTTTCAACTACATGTTTTTCCAGCTTAAAGTTTGGTATTCCGTAAATTAACAAGCCTCCGGCTCTATCATATCGATCGTATATTGTTACTTGGTATCCTTTTTTTCTTAACTCTTCTCCACAAGCTAGACCTGCAGGTCCTGATCCTATTATTCCAATGCTCTGGTTAATTTCATTTTTTACTTTGATTGGCTTTACCCAACCATTCTCCCAAGCTGTTTCTGTGATAAATTTTTCTATTGATCCAATAGTTACTGTTCCATGGCCAGACTGCTCAATAACACAATTACCTTCACATAATCTGTCTTGGGGACAAATTCTTCCACAAACTTCTGGCATATTGTTTGTGCTTTGAGATAGCTTATAAGCTTCCTCCTTTCTTCCTTCAGCTAATAGCTTCAACCAGTCAGGAATATTATTGCTTAATGGGCAATGAACTTGACAAAACGGGACTCCACATTGGGAACATCTACTAGATTGTTCTCTAGCTTTTTCATTGATAAATTCCTCATAGATCTCGTTAAAATCTTCTTTTCTCTCAAACTCTCCTCTTTTAGGTGGGTTTTGTTGACCTATTTCAACGAATTTCAGCATTTTTTCTGACATTGTTGGGCACATATATACGATAGTTTTATTTAGATAAACAAAAACTAGGTCATAAATACTGACACTTATTAGTTAAAATTTTATATTTTTAGCCAATTTTTCACTTATAGCATACAAGATATGCAATTTGGTAATTGCTTTATTTTGGTTAGAATTTGATTATTTATTTATTTCTTGATGATTTCAAAATACGTAGAAACTTCCATACTCGCAATAATTCAAGGTTTCTTTGAATTTATTCCAGTCAGTTCCTCTGCGCACTTAATTTTAGTTACAAAAATTAACAATTTTCAGACAGCTTCTCTGCAATTAGATATTTGTCTTCATCTTGGTTCTTTATTAGCAATAATTTTTTATTTTAGAAAAGACTTAATAAACATATTTAAAAATAAATCTTTAGCTGTTTTATTATTATTGGGATCAATTCCTCTAATTTTATTTGGTTTTATTTTACACTCAACTGGTATTATAGAAAAATTAAGATCTATAGAGGTTATCGCATGGACAACTTTGCTTTTTGGATTGCTTCTTTTTTTTGCTGATAGACAGACCATTAAAAAAAAAATTGATTTAGATCTAAATATAAAAAATGTAATTATAATTGGTTTATTTCAAGCTTTAGCCGTTATACCTGGTGTAAGTAGATCAGGTGTGATTATAACAGCCTCACGTTTTTTAAATTTTGATAGAATTGATTCTACTAAAATTGCCTTTTACTTGTCTATACCTGCCCTTGCAGGAGCAAGTGTTCTTGGTATAAGTGATTTAATAAATGATGAAATCAAATTTGATTTTATTTTTTTACTATCAATACTTTTATCATTTATAATTTCTTATATAACAATTAAATATTTTCTTATTTTTGTAAGTAAATTTAGTTTAAATCTGTTCGTCTACTATAGAATTTTTCTAAGTATTATTTTGTTTGCACTTATTTACTTTTAAACTTTCTTTAAAGCTGAAGGAGCAATCTGTGATAAAATCACTGCAAATAATATTAGGAGGCATCCAATAATATTATCCAAATTTAAAATTTGATTAAGAATTATCCAGCCTGCAAGTGCTGCAAAAACACCCTCTAATGAATATATTATAGCTGCAGGAGCTTCATCAATATTTTTTTGTGCATACATCTGAAGAGTAAAAGCAACACCGCCTGATAAAATTCCTGCATAAAGTATAGAACTGTATTCTAAAAGTATTTTTTGAATATCTATTTCCTCAAATACATAAGCAGCTATTATAGAAAGAAAAAAAACAAAAATAGACTGTAGGGACGCATAAAATATAGGTAAATCAAATTTTTTCATAAATTTTCCTGCAAAAATTATATGCAGTGCCCAAAATAAAGAGCACAAAATTACCAATGCATCACCTAACATTATTTGTGAGTCTGAAAAATTACTTAGTAAATAAACTCCCACTATACACATTACTATCGAGGGCCAGATACTCCAGTGAACTTTGATTTTATAAAAAAAAAATAACAATATCGGAACAATTGGGACGTAAAAAATTGTAAAAAATGCTGCATTAGCAATATTGGTATATTGTAAAGCAGCCTGTTGAAGTGAAGTACCCAAAAATAGTGATACTCCCATAAACATATAATATTTAAAAAAAAGTTTTTTGTTTGAATTAATTTCAGGGATTATTTTTTTTCTCTCAATTATCAAAGCAACTGGAAGCATAAAAATGAAACCGACAAAAAATCTAGCGGAGTTGAAAGTCAGTGGACCAATATTATCCATTCCAGTATCTTGTGCAATAAAAGCTGTTCCCCAAATAAAGGTCGTTATTAGAGCACAAATTAATGATGCTGATTTATTCATTTTGATTTAAATTTAATTAATTATGCTGTTCATTCTACAACAGCTATCAAAGTCTTCCTTATTGATATAACAGCCAGCCATTTTTCTCTTTCCACTAAATGACCCTCTTCCATGCATTACTCTCCAATTATTAAATATCAAAAGTTCTCCTGGTCTTAATATATGTCTCCACTGATATTTTTTACTATTAGCTAATTGGTCGAATTTTTTAATTGCATCATAAAATTCTAATGTTGATTTGTAAGGTAAGTTGATGGGAGCTCTATCATAATTATTAAAACTAACTTGTACAATTTCTTTATAATTATTTAATCTAAATACTGGTCTCTCCGCCTCAAGATCAACACCATCCCCTAAATATTTGCCTTTTACTTTTATTTCGGTGAGAGTTTTAAATAATTTTTGATGATTTTTTTTTAATTCTCTTGCTATAGATAATCCATCAACCATAATTGATGCCCCACCTTTTGCATTATACTTACAACAAAGTAGTAATTGTAATCCTGGCGCATCATTACTGTATGTTGAGTCTGTGTGTGGTCTTAATTCTTCCTGTGAATATGCGCTGTCTGCTTTTTTATTATCTGATTCAAAAGTCCAAAGACCACCAAAAATTGAATTTCTAACGTAACCTATTTTATTAGCGATTTTATTTACTGATTTTAGATTTGGCTTGCAATTTTTTATAACTGCAAAACCGTATATATGTAAACTTTCTAGTAGGTTTAAGAAATTTTTATTTTTATCTATTTTATTATAGTCAATGTAAATCTGATTTTTGATATCACTCGCTATCCATGGTTTAATATTTTTCTTCAATTGCTTTTTCTCTGAATTATTCAATAAAAACTTGTGGGAATATTTTGCTGGAGAAGATGAATCTGACCAAGTTATACTTAAAAGTTTTCCATTTTCTAAAATTTTTCCTTTAACTGCCTTCAAATCCGGCGTTAGATTAGCTGTAAAAGTCTTTCTTTGGTTTGTTCTAAAATCCCAATTTTCGGTATTTTTGATATGATCACGCAACCATATATTCGGATATATTTTTGATTTTTTATTCACAAAAAAAATTTCAACACTTTTTTTTTTTAATTTGAAATTTTTAATCATATTTATTTATACTAGATCGCCAATTTGTAAGCAAAATTTTTCCCTAAATTATCCTTCAGTTCGTTATTAAATCTAGCAGCTTCTGCACCATCAATTATTCTATGATCATAAGATAAAGATAAAGGCAAAACAGTTCTAGTCTTAAATTTATTATTAACAAATACTTGTTTCTTATAAGATCTACCAATACCGAGAATGGCTACCTCTGGTAAATTGATTATGGGTGTAAAGAAAGATCCACCTATTCCTCCAAGGCTAGTAATTGTCATAGATCCTCCAAAAAATTCTTTTTTATTAATTTTTAATTCCCTGCAATCATTACTTACTTTTTTTAATTCGTCCCCTAGCTGGGCAATATTCTTTATGTCGGCATTTCTAATTTTTGGAACCATTAATCCGTTAGGGGTATCTACTGCAATACCTATATGAAAATATTTTTTAACTGTAATTTTTCCTTCCTCGATATTATCTATTGAGGCGTTAAAATTTGGAAACTTTTTTAGTGTAGAAACTAAAGCTTTTATGATGAATGCTAAAGGTGTTATTTTCTTTTTTTTACCTGTGTAAATATCTGTTAAAGACTCCCTGAATTCATCCATTTCAGTAATATCAGCTTCATCGTGGTTCGTTACATGAGGTATTTTATTCCAAGAATTTGTTAAATGAGGAGCTGCTATTTTTTTTATCCTGGTAAGATATTGTGTCTCTACAGCTCCAAATTCTGAATGTTGATATTCATCAATAATCTCAACTCTTTTTTCGTACTTTTCAAACTTAGTAGGTTTGCTAATTCTATCAGCAACAAATTTTTTAACATCGCTTTCTACAACTCTGCCTAATCTCTCTGACCCTTTAATATCTGATACATCTACTCCTAATTCACGGGCAAATTTTCTAATTTTTGGACTAGCAAGAGTTGTTGAGTTTTGATTATTTGAGTAAATATTTACTTCTTCACTTTTATTTATATTTAAAGGAGCTTGTATTTCTTTTTTATTTTCATTTTTAATTTCAGAAATATTTTTAATTGTTTTTTGTTTTTCTTCGTCAGACGCGATAGTAGCTATTAAACTTCCTTCTGATACTTTATCTCCAATTTTCAAATTTAATTTTTGAATTTTGCCTGAAAGTAAACTGGGTATTTCAACACTTGATTTATCACTTTCAATTGTGATCAAAGGATCATTTTTGTTAATAATGTCACCTTCATTTACTAGGACTTCAATTACCTCAACATCTTTGAATTCTCCAATATTTGGAACTAAAAGGTTTTTATCTTCCATTATAATTTGGTTGGCATTGGTTTTGCCTGATCAATTTTATATTTTTTAATTGCATCCTTAACATATTTTGATGCAATTAATTGCTCATTAGCTAAAATGCTTAATCCATATGTAACTATATGCTCTTTATCTACTTCAAAAAATTTTCTTAAATTTTTTCTCGTATCACTTCTTCCAAACCCATCTGTACCAAGTGAATAAAAGCTTTTCGATACATAAGGTCTGATTTGATCAGAATTCATCCTCATATAATCTGAAGCCGCAAGTATAGGTCCTTCAGTTTTACCAAGACACTTTTCAAGATAGGTTATTTTTTTTTCTTTATCAGGGTTCAACAAATTATATCTTTCTACCTCTAATCCATCTCTTCTAAGTTCATTAAAACTAGTAACACTCCAAATTTCACTATCTATTTCGTAGTCATCTTGAAGAATTTCTGCAGCAGAGATCATTTCTCTTAAAATAGCTCCAGAACCAAGAAGTTGAATCTTATTTTTTTTGTGTTTTGAAAAATCCTTTATCCTATACATGCCTTTTAAAATTCCATTTTCACATCCATTTGGCATTTCAGGATGAGAGTAATTTTCATTCATGGTAGTTATGTAATAAAATATGTTCTCATTATTTTCATGCATTCTTCTAAGGCCTTCTCTAAATATGACTGCTAACTCATAATGAAAAGTTGGGTCATATGAAACACAGTTGGGAATAGTGGAAGCCAATAGGTGACTGTGTCCATCTTGATGCTGCAAACCTTCACCAGCTAGAGTTGTTCTACCTGCTGTAGCACCAATTAAAAATCCTCTAGCTTGACTATCTCCTGCTGCCCAAGCAAAATCGCCTATTCTTTGAAATCCAAACATTGAATAGAATAGATATATTGGGATCATCTCAATATCATGATTTGTATAAGATGTTCCGGCTGCTATCCATGAAGACATAGCACCTGCCTCATTAATACCTTCCTCTAGCACTTGACCACTTCTTTCCTCTCTATAAGAGCTCAATTGAGCTGCGTCTTCTGGTTCATATTTTTGGCCTTCATGTGCATATATTCCAATTTTTTGAAAAAACCCTTCCATTCCAAATGTTCTTGCTTCATCAGGAATTATTGGAACTAATTTTTTTGCAACATGTTTATCTCTTAATAAACTGGTTAACATTCTGACTAATGCCATTGTCGTGGACATTTCTTTTTCTCCAGTTGATTTTGTCATAGTGTCAAAAATATTTTTTTCTGGCGTTTTAATTGGTTTAGAAAAAGTTGTTCTCTCTGGGATAAAACCTCCTAAGTCATATCTACGTTGCTTTAAGTATTTTATTTCAGGTGAATTTTCGTCAGGTTTAAAATATTCTATATTTTTAACCTGTTGATCACTTAAAGGGACATCAAACCTATCTCTATAATACATTAAGTCATCAACATCTAATTTTTTTTGTTGATGTGTAGTATTTACACTTTCACCAGATTTACCCATCCCATATCCTTTTATTGTTTTTGCAATAATAACAGTTGGGCTGCCTATATTTTTTATAGCTTTATCGTAAGCCGCATAAACTTTATGGGGATCGTGACCACCTCTGTTTAGTCTCCAAATATCTTTATCTGACATTGTTGACACCATTTGAAAAGTCTCTGGGAATTTTCCAAAAAATTTCTCTCTAACATACAAACCATCTCTTGCTTTAAATGCCTGATATTCGCCATCAACAGTTTCGTTCATTAATTTAACAAGATGACCAGATTTATCATTAGCTAATAAAGAGTCCCAATAAGATCCCCAGATAACTTTAATAACATTCCAGCCTGCACCTCTAAATATTCCTTCTAGCTCTTGGATAATTTTACCGTTTCCTCTGACTGGTCCGTCAAGTCTTTGAAGATTACAATTCACTACGAATATTAAGTTATCTAATTTTTCTCGAGCTGCTAAACCAATTGCGCCTAACGATTCTGGTTCATCCATTTCACCATCACCAAGAAAAGCCCAAACTTTTCTTCCTTCGTCTTTGATTAAACCTCTATTAATTAGATATTTCATAAAACGAGCTTGGTATATTGCTAGCATAGGCCCTAGTCCCATTGAAACAGTTGGGAATTGCCAAAAATTAGGCATTAGCCAAGGGTGAGGGTATGAAGACAGTCCACCTTTATTAACTTCTTGTCTAAAACTGTCTAATTGTTGTTCGTTAAGTCTACCCTCTAGAAAAGCTCTTGCATACATGCCTGGAGCGCTATGACCTTGAAAATAGATTAAGTCTCCTCCAAAATTATCATTTTTTGCTCTCCAGAAGTGGTTCATCCCAACATCATACAAAGTTGCGGCTGATGCAAAAGTTCCTATGTGGCCACCTAATTCAGGGAATTTTTTGTTAGCTCTAACAACCATTGCAGCTGCGTTCCATCTTATTAATGATCTTAACCTCCTCTCAATATTTTGATCACCAGGAGATTTCGTTTCTTCCTCAGGAGGAATTGTATTTATGTATGGAGTACTTTGAGTGTAGGGAATTTTTGATCCCTGTCTATACGCATGGTCAATAAGCTGCTTAATTAAAAAATTTGCTCTCTCAGGCCCCTCTTGTTCAACAACAGCTGTAAGAGATTCCACCCATTCTTTGGTTTCTATAGGATCAATATCATTTTTATTGGATACAAATTCTATATTAGTTTTTTTTGTATTCTCAATTGGCTCAGGTTTTTTTATTTGATTTGTATTGTCATCGTATTGAATTGTATCTTCAGCCTCTTTAATAATTTTTTCAGTAATTGGGGGTATTTTTTCATTTGTATTTTCACTCCCTGCTACCGACAAAATTACATCTCCTTTAGAAACTTTATCACCGACTTTTACAATGATATCTTTTATTGAACCTTCAATTGTTGAAGGAACCTCAACACTAGATTTATCACTCTCAAGAGTAATTACTGCATCATTTTTTTTTAAATGATCACCTTGTTTGACAAGCACTTCTATTACTTCTACTTGATCAAAATCTCCAATATCTGGAACTAACAATTCTAAGTTCATTTTGAAATATTATATATCTTTTATTCTAAAATAGATGATTATTTCCAAAAATAAATAATCAATATTTGAATATTCATAAATATAGATTAAAAATTAAACTAAAATACTTTAATAAGTCGCGCCTGTAGCTCAATTGGATAGAGCGCTTGGCTACGGACCAGGAGGTTCTGGGTTCAACTCCTAGCAGGCGCACCAAAAGTGGAAAGGAATTAATTTGTCGCTTCAAAAATCAGTTATTTATTTTTTTTTAATTGTGATAGTTATTCTTTTTATAATTAGTGTATTTATTTAATGAGTAAAATTTATCACCAAATAAGTAGAAAACCTGGTTTTATGAAACATAACGGTGGTTTATTTTTCAGAGATTTAACAAAAGACAAATATCAATTTAAAACAAAAGTAAAAAAAAATCATATTAATAAAGTTGGAATTACTCACGGTGGATATATTGCATCAATAATTGATGCTGGTGCAGGTACTGCAGTATATCGATCTGCAGGAAACAAAGTCTGTGTAACTATTTCATTAGATATTAAATATATTGGTTCCTCAAAGATTGGTGATGAAATTATAGGTGATGTTAAAATTCAAAAAGTAACTAACACATTAGTTTTTATGAATTGTGAATTGAGATCAAAAAAAAATAAAATTGCTATAGCCTCAGGAGTGTGGAAAAAACTAAATAAAAAGTTATAAAAAAAAATTTAAAATTTAAGCTGCTTTAGATTTTTAAACTCATTTAAAACCTTTGGGTTCGCTAAAGCTTGAATATTTTTTATTTTACTTCCTTCAATTGTGTTTTTTACTGCTAATTCAACAATCTTACCATTCTTTGTTCGAGGTATATCTGAAACTTGAATTATTTTTGATGGAACATGTCGTGGTGATGCCTCACTTCTTATTCTTTTTTTTAACCTTAAAATTATATCGTCATTTAAAGAGGAAGATTTGCTCATAACAACAAAGAGAATTATTCTTACGTCGTTATCCCATTTTTGTCCTACAACTATAGACTCTTTAACTTCTTTAAAATTTTCTATAACTGAGTATATCTCGGCAGTACCTAGTCTAACTCCCCCAGGATTGAGTGTTGCGTCTGATCGCCCGTAAATTATATAGCCTCCATTTTTTTTTCGCTCAGCATAATCTCCATGATACCAAATATTTTTATATTTTAAGAAATATGCTCTTTGATATTTTTTACCTCCTGGATCATTCCAAAATTTATTTGGCATCGAAGGAAATGGAGATTTGCACACAAGTTCACCCTTTTGATTAAGAATTGATTTCCCTCTTTCTGAGAAAACATCAACATCCATACCTAGCCCATTATTTTGAATCTCACCGCTAAAAACTGGAGAAAATATATTTCCTAAAACAAAACATGATACAATATCTGTTCCACCAGATATGGAGGATAAATGAACATTTTTTTTTACATTTCTATAAACATATTCAAAGCCTTCGGATGATAACGGTGAACCAGTTGAACATATTGTTTTGAGGTATTTTAGTTTAAATTTAGATTTAATATTTAATTTTAATTTTTTAAGTTGGTCAATAAATTTTGCACTAACGCCCAACAGTGATATTTTTTCTTTTTCAGCTATTTTAAATAAAAGATCTTTATTTTTATGCATTGGAAAACCATCAAATAAAACGATTGAAGCTTTGCTGGCCAGTGCACTTACAAGCCAATTCCACATCATCCATCCACAAGTAGTAAAATAAAATATGTTATCTCCTGGTTTAATTTCACAATGAAGTTTATGTTCTTTCAAGTGTTGAAGTAACACTCCTCCAAGTCGGTGGCAAATACACTTTGGTTTTCCTGTTGTTCCACTTGAATATAAAATAACTAAATCATCATTAAAATCGAACTTTTCATACTTAAAAATTTTATTTTTTGAATGAACAATATTTTTTTTTGTAAAAATATTTACATTTTTTAAATTACTAATTTTAGTTAATTTTTTTCCAGGGTATGAAAATATAAGAACATATTTTATGGATTTTATCTTGTGAACAATTGATGGTAATCTTTCTAAAATACTTATTTCCTTTCCATTGTAATAATACCTGTCAGTTAAAATTAAAATTTTTGGCTTAATTTGTGAAAATCTCTCAATTAGTCCTGGTGTTCCAAAATCAGGTGAGCAAGATGACCATATTGCACCAATAGCTGCGGTTGCCAAGAAACACTCAACTGTCTCAATTTGATTTGGCATATAAGCGGCAACCCGGGTACCTTTTTTTATTTTATGTTTTTTAAAAAATGTAGCTAAATCTTCAACATTCTTTTTAAGGTCAATCCAAGATCTAGTTTCTTTAAAACCATTTTCGCTAATAAAAGTAATAGCTTTTTTATTATTGCTTTTTACCAGGAGATTTTCAGCAAAATTCAATTTTGAGTTTACTAAAAATTGATTTTTAGTAAATTTTTTATAAAATTTGTTTTTTAATGATTTAACCCCTTTAACTTCTGCAAAGTCCCAAATATCACTCCAAAAAGAATTTGGGTTTTGTAAACTCCATTTAAGAAGTTTTTTATAATTTTTATTACTTTTAAAATTATATTTATTAATTAAAAATTTTTCAAAACTACGTAAGTTTGAGTTTTCTTTTTGGGATATAGTGGCTTCCCATAATTTTTTCTGCATCGAAAAAAATATATTGAATTTTTATTAATTGTGATAACTTTATCCAATAATAATTTAAAATGAGAACTTTTTCACCTCTGATTCGGACTAGTTTTAGACTATCTTTGTTCTTTTCAGGCAACAAAATATAGTAGGCAAAAAAAAGATCATACTAAAAGTAGAAATGTCAAAAAATAAAGTTACAGCAGTTCTTGGTCCAACAAATACTGGGAAAACCTTTCTAGCAATAGAAACTATGCTTTCCTTTGAATCAGGAATGATTGGTTTCCCGTTGAGATTATTAGCAAGAGAGGTCTATGACAAAATTATAAAAAAAATTGATCCATCAAAAGTAGCTTTAATAACAGGAGAGGAAAAGATTATCCCAATAAATGCAAAATATTTTCTTTGCACAGTAGAATCAATGCCAATTGATAAAAATCTTGAGTTTGTAGGTGTAGATGAAATTCAAATGTGTAGCGATAATGAAAGGGGGCATATTTTTACAGATAGATTATTAAATCTTCGAGGTGAAAAATTAACAATGCTAATGGGGTCTAATACAATAAAACCCATTTTACAAAAACTGAGTGATGATATTGAATTTATTAATAAAGAAAGATTTTCAAAACTTTCATTCGGGGGTCATAAAAAAATATCAAGAATAGAAAGAAAAAGTGCTGTAATAGCTTTTTCAGCTGAAGAAGTTTATGCAATTGCTGAGCTTATTAGAAGACAAAAAGGTGGGGCTGCTATTGTTATGGGTTCACTTAGTCCAAAGACACGTAATGCTCAAGTTAGTTTGTATCAATCCGGGGACGTAGATTATTTAGTTGCAACTGATGCAATAGGAATGGGGATAAATATGGACTTAGATCAAGTTTTTTTTTCAAATATTAAAAAATTTGATGGTAAAAAATTAAGAAGACTTAATATTTCTGAAATTGGGCAGATTGCAGGACGAGCTGGAAGATACTTAAACGATGGATCTTTTGGAATAACTGGTGAATGTGGTGAGATTAATCCTGAAGAAATTGAAGCATTGGAACAACATAAATTTCCTGAAATACAGCAAATATTTTGGAGGAATTCAAAATTAAACTTTAGTAGTAAATTAAATTTAATTAAATCTCTTGAAGAGAAACCAGACAAAGAATGGCTTAGAAGAATTTATGAATGTGAAGATGAAAAAGCCTTAAAATATTTTTTAAAAGATGCAACTGACTTTCAAATTCTGGAGAATTCATATGATTTAAAAATTTTATGGGAATGCTGCCAAATACCTGATTTTGCAAAGAAAACATATGGAAATCATTTAGAAATTATTAGTAAAGTTTTTAAATTCCTAACCAGTGGAAACAAAAGAATTCCAAATCAATATATGAAAGAACAGCTAGCTTCATTAGATAAAATTGAGGGAAATGTGGACTCTATTTCAAATAGAATTGCAAATGTTAGAACATGGTCATACGTCGCAAACAAAGCAAATTGGGTAGAAAATCAGGATTACTGGGTTGAAAGGGCAAAAAATCTTGAAGACAAACTATCTGATAGATTGCATGAAGAATTAACAAAAACTTTTATTGATAAAAGAGCAAGTGTACTTGCTAGAGGATTAAAACAAGATATCACTTTTAGCACTGAAATTATAGAAAATGATAAAGTGATGATTAATAATCAATATATTGGGAATTTAAAAGGTTTAAAATTGCATTTAGATTTAAAGGTTGATGCTTTAGATGCTGATATAAAATCTCTTAAAAAAGCAGCTAGACAAAATGTAACTCCGGAAATAATCAAAAGAATAGAGCAGATAATTGAAACTGGATTAGTAGAATTAAAAAAAGATTTTAAAATTTATTGGAATAATAATCAAATAGCTAAATTATTACCAGGTGAAGATTATTTGAATCCAAAAATACATCTCCTTATAGACGATATGATTGAAAATGACGAGAAAAGTAAACTTTATTTATTTATTAAAGGATGGATAAAAAAAAAAATAAATACAGAATTAAAAAGCTTGGTCGATTTAAAGAATACTCAAGAGAAAAATTCAGACCTTAGAGCTTTAGCGTATCACCTATATGAAAATAATGGGGTTGTGAAGAGAGAAGATGTTTTTTCTTATCTTGAAAAGCTTGATCAAAATGAGAGGAAAAAGCTAAGAAATTTAGGAGTAAGATTTGGACGTTATCATATTTTTTTATTTAAATTATTTAAACCAAGCACAGTCTCTTTGAGAACTCTTTTGTGGAAAAATTATCATGAAAACAGTGAACAATTAGAACCTCCAACATTTGGTTTAAACTTTTTGGAGCAAGACAAACCATCTAATAGAGAATTTATGCTTTTATGTGGATTTGAAAAATTTGATAAGTTTTATGTAAGAATTGATATTCTAGAAAGGCTTTTTCTTATGATTTTTAATTCAAAAAATAAAAATAATGACACAGGGATAAAACTGATACCTGACATGTTAAATTTATTAGGTTGTAATAAGGAAAATTTTATAAAATTATTAAATAATATGAATTATAAAACTTTTGAAAAAGAAAAAGATCTTTATTTCAAGTATTTACCATCTAAGAAAGTGTTTAAGAAAAATAATATAAATAATAAAATTAAAGACAATCCTTTTCAAGTTTTGAAGCAACTTAATTTAGATTAATGTTTAACCTTTTTAAAAAAAATGAGAATACTAAAGAAAATAATGTTTCTTTAATTGCAGTTTGCTCCTTGTTAATTCATTCAGCAAAAATTGATGAAAACTACACAGAAAAGGAAAAAAATATAATAATCAAAGCATTAATAGAAATGGGTGCAAAAGATGAAAATTTGGAGGAGATAATTAGAGATGCTGAAAAAAAAGAACAGGATTCAAATCAAATATTAGATTTTACAAAAGAGGTTAAAAACATAAGTGAAGACGAAAAAAAAATTATAATAGAAGCGTTATGGAAGATTATTTTCTCTGATGAAAATGCAGATGTTTATGAAACAAATCTAATGAGACGTTTATCAGGCTTGTTGTATTTAGATAATAAAGTAGTAGGCGATATCAAAGAAAAAGTTAAACAAAATCTATAATGACTTATCTTGTAAATGAAAAATGTATTAAGTGTAAATTGATGGATTGTGTTGAAGTTTGTCCAGTTGATTGTTTTTATGAAGGCAAAAATATGCTTGTAATTAAACCGGATGAGTGTATAGATTGTGGCGTTTGTGAGCCAGAGTGTCCGGTCGATGCTATAGTTTCAGATACAGAGCCAGGAAGTGAAAAATGGCTTGAAATGAATACAAAATACTCTGAAATTTGGCCAAACATAAACGAAAAAAAAGATCCTCCTGAGGATCATGAAAAATTTAAAAATGAAGATGATAAATTTGAAAAATATTTTAAAGAAAACACCCAATAAGAAAACTAAAGGAAAAACAAAAAAAGTAGTTAAAAAAAAATCAAAATTAGCAAAAATAAAAAAAGTTCTTAAAAAAACTAAAACAAGTAAAATATCTAAAAATTTATCTAAGCCAAAAAAAGTTGAAAAAGCTCAAGTAAAAACTGAAGCTTTAAGGATTTCGAAAAATAATGAGCAAAAGCCAGAAATTAAAAAAGTAAAAAAACAAGAGACTGAAAAAAGGGAGTATAAAGTTAAAGATTATGTAGTTTACCCAAAACATGGTGTTGGTCAGATTACTGAATTCAAAAAGATTAACATTGGTGGAATTGATGTGGAAACATACATTTTAAAATTTGAGAAA
>Ga0209433_10000146_pt1 | contig 21329 bp, 18 predicted proteins | sample METZYME_5_50m_FD_187552 | JGI IMG/M metagenome (GOLD analysis project Ga0209433, IMG submission 187552) | Marine microbial communities from oxygen minimum zone in mesopelagic equatorial Pacific - METZYME_5_50m (SPAdes) (version 2) | ecosystem: Environmental > Aquatic > Marine > Oceanic | place...
ACGATATAATTAATAGTAATGAGACTTTAAGTCTAGTTGTTTCAGATATTGAAAAGGACGTTCAATTAGAGCAATTAGGTTCACCCTCTGAGGTTGGACAAACATTAATCGATAAAGTAATTGCTCCTGAAGGATCTGGTCGTTCTGTAAAGCTAATTAATGCAAATAAAAGAGAATTCTCTAATCATGTTTTTTATGATTTGGAATATGAATTAATCTTGAATAATCAAGATAGACATGAACTGGCCACAGTTGTAGTAGATAGAGGAAGTATATATACTTTTGCTGTTGGTACTAATCAAGAAAGATGGAACAAAGTAGAAAAAATGTTTGCTAATGTTGTCGAATCATTTAATTTCTTGATCTAAATTTTATATCCCAGCTTGTACTTTCCATAATTCTGAATAAATACCATTTTTTTTGATCAAGAAATCATGTCTGCCCTCCTCAATAATTTTTCCTTTTTCCAAAACAATTATATTATCAGCACTTTTTATTGTGCTTAATCTATGAGCGATAACAATTGTTGTTCTTTTTTGCTTTATTTTAATTAGTGATCGTTGAATTAAAAGTTCAGTCTCATTATCTACAGATGCTGTTGCCTCATCAAGGATTAATATCGGAGCATCTTTCAGAATTGCTCTTGCTAATGCTATTCTTTGTCTCTGCCCTCCTGATAACTTTTGACCACGCTCACCGACTAATGTTTTATAGCCATCAGGCAGTCTTGTAATGAAATTATGTGCTTCTGCTATTTTAGCTGCTTCTGAAATATCTTTAAAATTAGCATCAGTAGATCCATAAGATATATTTTCTAAAATAGTACCTTGAAAAAGATAGGTTTCTTGACTAACTAAAGATATTGATTTTCTTAAGTCTTTTAATTTGATTTCATTTATTGGAATATTATCAATAGTTATTAGACCTTTATTCGCATCATAAATTCTTAAGAGAAGCTTTATAATCGTACTTTTTCCTGAACCAGTTAGTCCCACTATTCCTAATGTTGTATTGTTTGGAATTTTAAAATTAATATTATTAAGAGTTGACTTTCTTCTTGGATAACTAAAGTAAATATTTTTAAAATTTACTTCACCTTTAATGTTTCTTATATTAATTTTTTTATTTCCATCTATTATTTTAATTGGTGTATCAATAAGATCTATTACCCTATTAACTGATGCCATAGATCTTTGGAATTCATCTAAAACATGCCCTAGAGTTGTTAAAGGCCATAATAATCTTTGCGTTATGAAAACTAAAAAACTATATGTCCCTACGCTTAAAATGCCGTTCCATACTTGAAAACCACCAATAAGTAATATCGCTATAAAGGCAAATAAAATTGCAAATCTTATTAATGGTATAAAAGCTGATGAGAGTTTTATTGCTGATTTATTACTTTTTTGATAAGCATTACTCTCTCGAATTAATCTTTTTAATTCCCAACTTTCAGTTGTAAAGCTCTTTATAGTTAGTATTCCACCCAAATTATTATTTAAACGAGAAGCAAGAAGACCGGCTTTCTTTCTGACATCTTTATATTTTGGGCCTAATTTTCTTTGGAATTTTATTGAACCAATCAAAATAATAGGAATAGGAGCAAATGCGAATAATGCAATAAAAGGGGCTGTAAGAATTATTGTTCCACCTATTATTATCACTGATACAAGTAATTGGATGATTTCATTTGCGCCATGATCTAAAAATCTTTCAAGCTGATTTATATCATCATTTAATATGGATAGTAGTCTCCCTGTATTATCAGTTTCAAAAAATTGCATATCTAATTTTTGTATATGGTCATAAGCTTTAATTCTTAATTTATGTTGTGATATTTGTGCAAGATTTCTCCATAAAACAGCATAAAGATACTGGAAAATTGATTCGCCACTCCAAATAAAACCTGTAACTAGAGCAAGCAATATTAATTGACTAGGAACCTCTTTTATTCCAAAATTTGCTATCCAAGAATTTTGCTCTTTTACCACTATATCTACAGCTAATCCAATAATCACTGGGGGCGCAAGATCAAGAATTCTATTTATAATTGAACTCAAAAAAGCAAAAATTAATATATTTTGCTCATTTGATAAATTTATATATAACCTTATTATTGGGTTTTGACTTTTGAATTTACTCATTGAGAAATTTTTATTCTTTTAAATGTGAATCTAATTGTTTATTTGCATCCTCTTTGCATTGCAAAATAGATTTTTCATGTTCAATATTATTTTTAATATTTTTTAAGTAACAATCACATACCTTGTTACCAAAACTTTCTGTATAGATAAGATTAGCTTTTCTTATTTCGGATTTTACATTTTCTATGCAAAATATTTTTATTATTGAATTTGTATTTAATTCCGGTGAACTTTTTATTGTTAATATTTGATTAAAGAAAATAAATCCTAAAAAAGATAAAAAATATAATTTAAATTTCATTTCTCCTTTAATTTCTTATTCTAAGATTCTTTAATTGATTTTTTGTCTCTTTTTTTAAATCTTTTGGTAAATCTACAAGACTATAATCATTGAAAATCTGTATTTTACCAATTACTTTTCCATTTAAATTTGTAGCATTACATATTGTAGAAATTATATTTCCCACTCTTATATTATTATTTCTCCCAAAATTAAATTTGAATGTTTCAAATCCAGCATTTTGATAGTTTGATCTTCTAGTAGAATTTTTTGACCTTATATTTCCTCTATTAGATTTTTCTGGATTAAAACTATTTTGCTTGTTTATCCAAGATTCATCTTCTTCAACAAAGAAAGGCTTATTTCCAATTGCCAAGTTAATTGCTGCCATAGCAATACTTTCTTCATTCATAGAATATTTAAATTTTAATGTATCTAAAATATCAATCATTAAGGATTTATTCTCATTATTTTTTTCTATAATTACTGAATTTTTATTGATATCTTTTGTCAATTTATCCATCCTATTTTCATTGATAATTTTGTTACTAGGAATCAAAAACTCTTCGATTTTTGATTTAGTTGAATTTTCTAAACCTCTTAAAAAATGTTTTTCTCTTCTGTTAACAAATAATATAGCTTCACCTGTTCGACCTGCTCTTCCAGTTCTTCCAATCCTATGAGTATAGGTTTCTGAATCAAAGGGAAAATCATAATTTATTACTAGTTTAATCCTTTCTACATCTAATCCTCTAGCAGCAACATCTGTTGCTACAAGGATATCTATAAATCCTTTTTTTAGCCTATCAACTGTTGCTTCTCTTTGATTTTGAGGTATGTCACCATTTAGAACAGCTACACTATGCCCAGCAGTTTCTAATTCTTCTGCTATTGATGTGGTTAAAGATTTTGTTCTAACAAAAACAATAACGCCTTCATTATTAATTTCTAAAATTCTTTTAAGTGCCTGTAATTTATATTGTCTTTGTACATTTATGAACTTTTGAGAAATTAATTGAGCTTCTTTTTTAATACTTTTTATTTTTATTTCAGCTGGATTATTAAGATATTTTTTTGCAATGATTTTAATTTCATTTGGCATTGTCGCAGAAAATAATACCATTTGCTTATCTTCAGGAAGTTTATCTATTATCCATTCAATATCTTCTAAAAAACCCATTTTTAGCATTTCATCTGCTTCATCTAATACAAGACAATTAACTTTATTTATATTAAAAGTTCCTTGCCTTATATGGTCCATTATTCTGCCAGGAGTTCCAACGACGATATCAGTTTTTCTTTTTAATGATGATATTTGGTTCCTAAAATCTGTTCCTCCATATATTGCAATCGTTTTTAAATCTTTTGATTTTGAGCTATAGCTTTTGAAGGAATCTGCTACCTGAGTGGCTAATTCTCTTGTAGGAGTCATCACTAATACTTTCGCTTTTATTTCATTATTATTCTCTAACTTATCAATGATTGGTAAAGCAAAAGCTGCTGTTTTACCAGTACCAGTTTGCGCCTGGCCTAATAGATCTCTTCCCTGCATTAATTCTGGTATTGCAGCTCGTTGAATAGGTGTAGGATTTACGTATCCTTTTTGTTCTAAAGACTTAAGTATTGATTCTTTAAAACCAAAATCTTTAAAATTCTTTTCATGAGAGGCTTGCTTTTTCAAATCTTTAGAATTTGTATCGTTTTCAATATCTGATTTTGAACTTTTTACAAATTCGTTTTTGTATTCACTTTCTTCATAACTTGAAGAAAGTTTTTTAGTTTTTTGTGCCATTAATAATGCCCGATTTCATCTGATCAGGCATTCAACTATTATTATCTAAACAAAGAATTGTTGTTGATTTGCCATTCAGAGCCTTATTCCTAATCTACCATCCTGAGGTATACAAAATCTTATAAACATTTTTTTATTAGGAATAATATAAATCTAAATTATTTTTTGCTCTTGTAACGGCAGTGTAAAAAAGCCTTCTATCAAGATTATTACTAAAAAATAAATCTTGATCTATTGCTTTTACAGAAGAATTTTTTATTGTATTTTTAGAATTATTCCAGAGTAAGCATACTTTTCCAGCCTCGCTCCCTTGAGACTTATGAATGGTTATGGCAATAGCTGGAACTATATTTTCTATGGCTGATGGATTAATTAATCTTATAAGCTGATCATTATGATTATCAAAAATTTTAAATAAAAATCTTCTTGTTTCTGATTTTCCAATTAAAACTCCAAGATCTCCGTTTGATAACCCTAAGTCAGAATTATTTTTCGTGCACATGATAGGTATACCTTCTTCTAAATCTTCAAACTTAATTTGTTTATTTTGATAAAGAATTATTTCATGGATATTCTCAACACTCCAAAAACCTTTATTTCTTTGACATAAAATTATTTGTCTATTTAATTTATTTAATATTTCATTAGCTAATTCTTTCTCAAAATCTAAAAGATTTTTTATATTTCTTTCAAAGATATATTTTTTAGAACTTAATTTTTGAACAGAATTTTTTAGGTCATCTAGGTGAATATTTATATCATTAACTAATCTTGATGGAATTATATATTTTGGTTGATGAAATATTTTTACATTACTATCCTTATTAGCATTTATAAGTTTTATTTGTTCCTTAAAAGCGGTTTTAGATTTTGTTATGACTGATTTACTTAAATTAATAATATCGCCACTATTTCTATATATCTTATTTAATTTAATAGTAATTTTTTCAAAAATATTATTTGTTGATGTTTCAAAGATATAGTTCCAAATTGAATGACTATTTATTGGAGGTAGTTGATTAGAATCTCCTAGTAGTATTATTTTACAATCTTTAGGAATATTATTAATTGTATATTCAAAAATATCAAAACCAACCATAGACATTTCATCAATAACAAGTATATCTATTTCACTTAATTGAAATTTTAATTTTTTTAAATTGAATCGTGAATTATCAATCCAAGAATGTAGTGTTTGGCAATCAATAAAAAAATTCTCATTGATTTTACTTAATTGTTTATCTATAGCTTCCTTCATTCTTCCTGACGCTTTTCCAGTAGGAGCAGCTATCCCAATATTTATAAATTTATTATTTTGAATTAAATTCGCTATTGATTCAATAACTAGAGTTGTTTTGCCTGTTCCTGGGCCCCCTTCTATTAGGATTAAATCGGAATATTCTAATAATCCTAATATCTTATTTAAATCATTTTCATTTTTAAATTTTGATTTATTAAAATTATGTTTGATTTTTTTTGAAAGCTTTTGTTCAATCTCTTCAAATTTATTATTCCATTTAATCCAAGATAATTTTGAATTTTTAAATATTATTGGCGAATTTATAGACTCTATTAATCCAGTTTCTCTTAAAGCTTTTAAATGTAAATCAGGCCATCCTTTTTGAAATAATTCAAAATCAGTTATTTTATTATTAATATCAACAAATGTATTTCCCTTTTTTTCAGATTCAAATAAAATTTGAATTACATCTTTTATGTATAGAGAATATTGACTTTCATCAAAATTAAATATTTTTTTAATTGATTTATAAATATGATAATAATCAAAATTTGATTTATTGTTTTTATGATTTGTTTTATTAATCATATTTAAATAATTTATCTAAATATAAAATTCTTTTTGTAGAAACACTGCTAGAAAATACTCCAGGTATTGCATCATAAGAATTTAATTTTTCATCACTATTAGGCAATCCTCTTATAAAAATATAAATGTAACCCCCCAATGATTTCTCAGGCAAGTAATTAGGCAACCTCCATTGTAAAAATCTATGTAATGCAAGCAAATATAAATGCGCCTGTAATGGGTAATGATGTTTATACATTTCTTGCTTCATATTTTTATAATCATAATTAAAAGGATAACTTTCTGTTAGATCATTTTTACTGATAAAATTACTTTTCCAATCTATTATCCACCATTTACTTTCTTCAATATTATTTCCAACTGGCATAATACAATCTATACAACCTGTATGAAAACCTTTACTATAAATATCAAGTTTTTTAATTCTTTCAGCATAATCTTTTCCAAACTCATATTCACCATCCAATAAAAAACATTTTTCTATATCTTCTGTTTTTATTATTTTATCTTTTTTAGATAGAGCTAAGTTGTATTTAAATTCTTTAATGATTTTATTATCTGGAATATCTTTTAATTTTATGTTTTTGAGATTATTTCCTAAAGGTGTATAAATAATTCTCTTAATACCTTCTAAAACACTTTTTGTGAAAGATTGATCAATATTGAAATTAAATAATTCTTTATTTATAATTTCCTCAAGAATTTTCTCTGAGTCAGATTGAAAATTAAATTTCTCAATTATCTTGTGTAAGCAAATACCTGCATTTATTCCTTTTGGGAAGATACTAAGTGGATTAGGAAAATTTGATTCGGTAAAATTTTTCTTATTAGAGTAATTTTCTTCTTCTATCTTTGTGAAATTATCTTCATAATCTTTATCTTCATATTCTATTTCAAATTTACCTTTTGAACTCTTTATCCAAGAGGAGTAACTACTTATAAGATTAATATTTTTCTCTTTAATTAAATGTTTATTTTGTTTAGATATCCTGAATTTATCTATTTCTATTGAATAATTAGCAACTTTATTTTCATTATATTTATTATTATTAAATTCTATATCTATTGATTTAATTGAATATTTTTTTTTATTTTCTAATTCAGATAAAATATTGCTTAAAAGATTATTATCCTGCTGATCTAAGTTATTAAAAACAACTAATTTATTTTTTGCTCTTGTTAATGCCACGTATATTAATCTCTCATTCTCCTTTATCTCTTCCAAAATATTATTTTTATAAATATCTTCAACATCTTTGTAAGCATAATCTAACTCTAAAATTAAATTTTCTTTATTCAAATTTTTCCATAAAGGCCCTTTTTTAGGGTCACTTTTATTCCAAAGGTATGGACATAAAACAATATCAAATTCTAAACCTTTACTACTATGAATAGTGTTAATATTTATACCATTAGTATTCGAATTGTTTATTGTAATATATCTTTCTCCTATATTTTTTCTATTAAAAGGATCTAATTCATTTAAATACCAATCATTTAAAATATTTAAGTTATATCTATTATCAATTAACTCCTCTTCAATGATTGCAGCTAATTGAAAAATTTCATTTAAAAGATCTTTTTGTGATATTAATTCATAGGATTTGAATGTAAGAATTAAGTTATTTACAAATGAAATAAAACCTTCCTTCTTAAATTCACTTAATAACATCTTACACTTATGGGATATTTCCTCAATTTTATTTTTATTTTCTAAATCATCAATTTCATTTACATTTAAAGCTATGAATTTTGAACTTGCAAGAAGTAATAAGTTTTTAGAAGAATTTGGATTTGTAATGTATTTAATCAATATCGTAAATAAGTTTGCTGCTTCTGTATCGAATATATTTTTCTTACTTGTTATCTTATAAGGAAGATTATACTTCTTAGATAAATTCATTAAATTTTCACATTGTTTGTTAGTCCTAGTTAGTATTCCTATACTATTTAATTCAACATTATATTCTGTAATTAATTTTAGAACGTAACTTATAACTAACTCTTCTAAATTATCCTTTTTATCAAAATCTATTATAGAAAAAGATTCTTTATAAACCTCCTTTGATTTTTTATGAAAAAGTTTTTTATATTCTAATTTAGAATTTTTTAAGCCGTTTTTATAAAATTTATTTATTAAGGATATGATTACTTTATTCGATCTATAATTTGTATTTAAATTATATATAGTATCAGATTGATTTTTTGCATTTAAATAAGTATCTATATCTCCACCTCTAAATTTATATATTGCTTGTTTAGGATCTCCAACTGTTATTAATAAATTATTTTCGTTTATAAAGAGAGATTTAATAATCTCCCATTGCGAATTATCAGTATCCTGAAATTCATCTATTAATATTACTTTATATAGATTGGATATTCTTTTGAATTTATCATTATTGACTTTGTTCTTTTTTATTTTGTTTTTCAATTTTTTTGTAATATCACTTGATTTAAAAATATCAAGTTCATGTTTTTTAATTTCTAAATTGTTTAAAGCTTTCGAAATAAAAATTTTTAAAAACTTATTAAAAAAACCATATTTTATTTTGTAAATACTTTCTTGCAAATTTATAAATTTCTTATCGTCATATAACTGCTCATAGTTAGATATCTTTTTTTTTAAATAACCCTGATAAAAATATTTTGATATATCATCATTTTTTGTTATTTCAAATATTAATTCGCTTGTATTATGTTGATTATTTAAATCTGTATTAATATTTTCAATTATTTCTGAATTCTTTTTAAATTTTCTATTTCTTGTTGTATATATTTTTTTTGCTGGAGATTTAGAATCAAGTTTTTCACCTATCGAAATAAGGTATTCATATAATAGATAACCTTCAGAGGACCAATATTTATAAAATTCTTCCCAAGAAGAATAAATGTAATCTTTTAATATTTTAGATATTTGACTACTACTTTTATCAAAATCAATTAAATCGAATTTATAAAGATTTTCATTATCTATATTTTTAAGTAATTCAGTAAAAAATTTTCTATTTATTTTTTTACCATAATTTTTGCCAAGATCAAGTTCCTTTTGGCTGATTGCATTAATTAAACTTACATCTAAATTTAAGAAATCTTTAATCCATATTTGATCAATTATGGACTTATAAATATTATCAAAATTATTTTCAATTATAATTTTCGGAGACATATTAAATTCTATATTATTTTCATCAATAATTTTCTTAAATAAACTATCAATAGTGTATATATTTATTGATCTTGGATTATCTAATACTGAATCAATTAAAGGGAGAATATTATCGATTGATCTAAAATTAGAATCCATATTCTCATACCAATTTATGAGAGTTTCATCAATATTTTCAAGGTTATCATTTAAAATATATTCTTTAAAAGAAATAAAGCGTTCTAATATTTTATCTCTTAAATCATTTGCCGCTTTTTTTGTATAAGTAATTATAAGTACATCCTCTGGATTGATTTTATCTTCTATAATTTTTTTTAATGCTAAGTGAGATAAGGTAAATGTTTTCCCTGTACCAGCACTTGCCTCAATCATCTTAAAACCGTTTTTTAAATCAATATTATTAATATTCATAGGATCAAATTCTTTGATTTATCTAATGAATTAATTATTGGCTGATATAGAGAATTTGATAGTTTATTATATGAATCACTTTTAATGAAAAAATCTGGATCTTTAGATTCCCCAAAACATAACTTCATTTCATATTTTTCTCTTTCTCCTAAAGAAAATTCACTTCCAACCCATGATCTTTTAAATATATTCTGAGCTTTTTCATAATCAAAAAAATTTAAAGCATTTATAAAGTTAAAACTACTTATTGGTGGAATAGGTAAACATTTTTGTTGATGTTCAAAGTAAATATTTGAATATATAGATAAGATCTTTCTTGCCTCTTGTTTTCCTGGAGATTTTAATTCTTTAGTATAGTATTTAAAATCTTTTAAAAAAATTAATTTAGTTGATTCTATTTCATCATATTGTGAAGCATAAAAAAGAAGTTTAATCCATGAGTCGACAATAGTATTAATATTTAATTTAGTGTGTTTTAATTCAATTAAATCTTTATTAGATTTATAAAACGATTCTCTATTAAGGTCGTCTTTTAAAGTGATTTGTTCAATATCTTTAAATTTATTTATTACTTCTACAAGACTTTTAAAAATTACCTTAAAATCTTTTTCAAAACTATAAATACTATTTTTGGGGGCAATAATTCCAAATGAAATTATTTCTTCTTTTAAATTTAAATTTAGAATATTTTCTTCAAAATCTATATTATCAATTTTTATTTTATTCAAAATTTTTTCAATAAAATTTATTTTTTTTAATGGATTAATTTCTTTTTTATTATTAATTTTAAATCTTTTTGGAGGTTTAATATCTTTTTTAGTAAGCCAATTTCTTTGAGGACCTTTAAGTAATTCTTGTAATTCTGAAATTTTATAAATTTCACAATTATTTTTTTTGTAATTCCATTCTAAGCTATTTATTATTGGGAAACTTTTTTTAAAAAAATTTTTTTTATCAGGTATAAAGCTTTTTATAATGTTATTATTAGATTCCGTAATCTTTTCTGAAAAACTATTTGATTCTATAAATTGTTTAAATCTCTTTAATGTTGAAGAGATATTTAACTTGTTTTCTTCTAAATCTTTCTCAGACCAAGTAATATAAAATCTGTTTTTGCATGACATTAAAAAATATAAAAATAAGTCATTATATATATTATTTTGGTTTGGATCTCCAAAAATTATATTTCTTTCTAAGATATTATATTTCTCTTTTTTAAATGTTTTTGGAAAAAATCTGTCGTTCATTCCACATATGAAAATATATTTATAAGGAACACTGCAAATATTTTTCATTTCACTTATAATTACTTCATCTTTTTTATTATTTAAAAAATTATAATTTTTATTAAATATAGAATCTAAACATTCTTTGAATGTGATTATATCTATTTTCTTTTTACATGCATGTTTGCCTTTATATTCATGTATTATACTTTGAAATTCATTAATCTCATAAGAATAATTTTTGTTAAATAAATCATCAAGAATTGATTCTATTGAGATTATCCATTCATCAATATTTTTTTCTACCTTAAATAATTTTATATGAAAAATAAATAATTCTACTAACCTAATTATTTTATGTAAATCTAAATTATCTAATCCTATTAAAGTTGGTGATAAATCATATTCTTTAAAATATATATTTTCATTATAAATTAAACCTAATTTTATTTTTTCTAAACACCAATCTAAACTATTTCTATATTCTCCCATTCGATCAATTTCATCTAAACCCCAATCAAAGCCTATTTCTTTAAGCAAATTTGTAAAAATATTTATTTCATCTTTGTCTAGATTAAATATTTCAGTAATGGCTTCATTATTTAAGAGATTTTTTAAATTATAATTATTAATTTTATTAGAGGATATATTAATTAGTTGATTTATATAACCGAAAATGTTTGAAATTTCACTAAAACTTGTTTTTGAAGTTCTGAAAGGTATTTGAATACCTGTTGATTTAAAATTTGTAAATACAAATCTTAAATGCTTCTTTATGGATAGTAACTCAGGAGTAATAATTGCAATATCTCTTAATTTAATATCCTCTTCATTTTTAAGAATATTAATTATTTCTAATTTGATAAATTCTAGTTCATTTATGATATTTGGTAATTCTTTAAAAATTAGAGTTGAATCGTTTTCTTTTTTTGTAAAAGGAATATTTGTTTTATTAATTACTGAATTTTGTACTTGTTTTAAAAGAGGAATTTCTTTCTTGTTTTTATATAAGTATAAAGGATCTGAATATAGCAATTCAGAATTAATGTTAATTTGATTGTAATTACCACTCTCTTCAATTAATTTCTGAAAATTGGCTGATGACTTTCCTATCTTAATTTCTGAAATTGGATCTATTAAATTATCTTTAATTTTCTTATTTAATTTAAAATCTTTTTCACACAATGTATTAGTTCTTTGCCAGAGGTCAAATCCAGGGGAAAGAATATAAAGATTAACATTAGAGAAATTTGAAATTTTTTGATAAAAATCGATATATAATTTTGAAATGTCATCTGATGTAATAATATTTATTTCTTTTTGAATATTTGGATTGATTATTGTTTTTTTATCAATACCTTTAATTATTTCCAAAATATCAAAAGACAGAAAGTCATTATTTTTTTTCTCTATTAACTTAAAAAGTAAAGCCTGCCAATATTCATTTTTCTCTAAATTATTAAAGAGTTTATTTGAATTAATACTCGCTTTATGCCAACCATATATTAATTCTGGCCTATATATCAAATAATCTGAAAAGGTTTTGGCAACGTTAATTGAAAAATAGTATAAACTTTTATCGATTATTTTACTGTTTTTAGATTTATTTACCCAGAATTCTATTGGCCAAGATTCTTTAAATTGATTTAATTCTTCTAAAGAATTTATTACTTCCCATTTCAAAGATTCGAAGTCCCAATAATATTTATCATTGTTTCTAAGGATATTTTTTACCAAATATTTTGTGAAATCAGTAATTGATTTAATTTCGCAATATGCAAAAATTCCATTACTTAAAGTAATTTGATTTTTCACCCATTCCCCAAGAAGGAATTTATTAATACATATATTTATTTTCTCAAAGACTGAGGGAGGATTGGTTTCTAGTTTTTTGGCTAAAAGCTCAACAAGCCAATCAATTTTGTCTGAATAATAAGTATTTATCAATTAAATAACTAATTTAATGAATCGGTGGCGAGTGCATCTTCAATTTCAGGGGATGGGCATTCAAATTCACCGTAAGCTACAAACTCTAATCTTAGTTTTAGAAATGTTATGAATTTTTTATCTGTTGAGATAACGGCTGCAGAAGGTGAGGGGATTTTTTTATTTAAATCAGCAAATTGTGGTGCGTTAAGAAAGGATGGATTTAATAAAAGCCAAAAATCTATTTCTTTATCATTTTCGCTATAGTTTCTTCTCCTTTCTTTAAGGATTTCTTCAAGTGGTTCTTCTATTGTTAGAAACTTTTCACTTGCGGCAACAAAATAGTACTTCGTCATGTCCTTTAATTTTTTGAAATAAGAGTCTTCATCTCGCGAACTGAGTTTTCAAGCCCTATTGCAAGAGCTCTTGAAACAATACTATGGCCTATGTTAAGTTCATTGATATTGTTAATTGATGCAATTTTTTCAACATTTTGAAAGGTTAAACCATGGCCCGCATTAACAATTAGATTATGATCTGACGCAAAAAATGTCGCTTCTTTAATTCTCATTAGTTCATTTTTTTGTTCTTGATCTTTGGAAATTGCATAGCTTCCGGTATGTAACTCGATAATTTCGCAACCTACTTCTTGAGAAGATTGTATTTGCGAGATATCCGGATCAATAAAGGCACTAACCAGAATAGATGAATTTTTTAAATCTCCTACAAATTTAGCGTAAAATTCTTTATCAGCATTAATATCCAGCCCACCTTCAGTTGTTACTTCTTCTCTTTTCTCAGGTACAAGGGTTACAAAGTTTGGTCTAACTTTTTTCGCTATTTGAAGCATTTCTTCAGTGGCAGCCATTTCGAGGTTTAATTTGGTTTTAATTGTCTCTTTTAGGAGAAATAAATCTCTATCTTGTATGTGTCTTCTATCTTCTCTTAAATGAACAGTAATTGAATCTGCTCCTCCTAATTCAGCTAAAAAGGCAAATTGAACAGGATCTGGCTCATTAGTTTTTCTTGCTTCTCTAACATTTGCGATGTGATCAAGATTGACTCCTAAAGTGACCATAAAATATTATTAATTTAAAAGTTTAGATTAGACGATGATTTAACTGCCCAATGATAGCCGATAAAATTTCATAAGGGTTTAATTTTATTATAAATGGTAATTTAAGGTGAGCTTGAAAAAAGATAAATCTGAAATCTCTTTTGGAGTTCAACCATTTCTAGCATTGCTAGCGATGTGGATAACTCAAGACATTGTTATGAGATTCTTTTTTAGTAAAAAAATAATTATTGGAAAAGAACATCTTTTATCTCTTAAGGGCTCAGTTATATTAGCGCCTACTCATAGATCAAGATGGGATGGGTTAGCTTTGACTTTGGCAACGGGTAGAAGGATTACTAATAAAGATTGCAGGTTTATGGTTACGACCCCGGAAATGAAAGGTATTCAAGGTTGGTTCTTGAAGAGACTTGGTTGCTTTTCTATTAACCAAGCGTCACCATCCTTATTTTCCCTCCGTTATGCAATAGATCTCATAATATCTCAAAATCAACTTGTTATTTTTCCTGAGGGGAAGATAAATAAAAATAGAAAAAAAGTTAATTTTAAACAAGGATTATTCCGCTTAGCTAAGTTGGCTTCTAGAAAAGGAACACCGGTTCAAATTGTACCTATAGGCATAGCATACAGTCGAATAAATCCTAGATTTAGAGATCAATTTGCATTATGTATAGAAAAACCTCTTAATTTAAATGATTTTGATGGATTCTCAATTGATGATTTTAATAATATCCTCAGGAGTAAAATTAATGAAGCTGAATCAAATGCACTTGGCTTGGTAGGTCGATGATTATATGATCAGCTACAATAAGTTAAAAAAAATAAAAATGAAACTCCCTAAGATCATTATTTTATGTTTTTTGTGTTTTGGTCCTTTCTCTAATAAAGATTTATTACTTGCGGAGAATAGAAATACCAATCAGTACAAGGTTCTTTCTAGTACATTAGATCAATTTTCAATTAAAAATGTCCAAAAGTTTCTCGATGATGGAGATGAATTTATTAATAAAGGAAATTTTGAAAAGGCTAAGGATTCATATGATCAAGCTCGCAACTTAGCAAAACAACTATCTGGGTTCTTTAGAGACTTAAATGGCTCTTTTAGAGGTGTTGATGCAAGGATTCCTAGGGAAATGGATCTTAAAGGCAGGCAAACAATAAAAATCTGGGCAGAGTCTAATGCTAAGCTTTCCGCTCTCTATAAAAGAAAAAATCAACCCGAAGTATCTGTACCTCTTTTGGTAGAAATTATTAGATTGATGACACCTGCAAGTCCTGAGGGTAAATCCGCCTATAATGAGCTAATAGAACTCGGTTTTGTTGAAACCCCTTATAAAGGTATTTAAATTTCAAATGGTAAAAAAAACAGACGTTATTAATCTTATTACCAATAAAATTCCTAATTCACGAGTTGAGGTTGAAGCATTTAATGGTAATGATCATTTGCAAGTAACTGTTATCTCTGAAGAATTTAATGGCTTATCATTAGTTAAACAACATCAGCTTGTTTATTCTGCCTTAAAAGAAGAATTAGCTTCAGAAGCAATTCATGCTTTAGCTTTAAAAACACAAACACCTAATTAATTTATGGAAAATCAAATTAAAGATAAGATTCAAAAACTAATAGACTCTAGTCCAGTAATGGTTTTTATGAAGGGAAACAAGTTAATGCCTCAATGTGGATTCTCCAATAATGTAGTACAAATTTTAAATTCTTTGGGAATTGAATATTCAACTTTTGACGTTTTGAGTGATTTTGAGGTTAGAGAGGGAATTAAAGAATATTCAAATTGGCCTACTATTCCACAGGTATATCTAAAGGGAGAATTTCTGGGTGGATCAGACATTCTTATTGAGATGTATAACAATGGAGAATTGAAAGAAAAAATCGAAATTGAATTAGCGTCTTAAGACATTACTAAAAGAACATTACTTTAAACTTAATAAAAATTAATATTCATAAATAATATTTCACCAAAAAAATTGGTTTTTTTGAGGGTTATTTGGGTATGTAAAACTAGTTGGATCTTGTAACCATCTTTCTATTAATTGTTCTAATTTCTCTTGGTCTTTTGACTCTAAACTATTGCTGTTCCTGAGGGCTTGGAGATATCCATCGCTAAATAGTTTAATATCAGATTGAGTGTAATGCTGATTAATTAAGTCCTGACAATTGTCACAAATTGACTGAAAGTGGCGAATTGCAATTGGATTTTCAAATGATGTCATAATTCGATAGATTCCGATTTTTAATTTGCATTTGTTATACCTTATTAAGGATGAATAAAAAATTGCCTGGTCAAACAGTAATTAAGAATGCAATCAACTGAGCAAATCTTAGCTTCAACTCCTGGTAATTCACAATTGCCTTCAACCTCTCAAACACCTTCGAGAGTTCTAGTTGTTGAACCACACCCCACATTAAGAACTGTACTTGTTCAAAGACTTCGTCAAGATGGTCACTTAGCTGCTGCTGTAGGCTCGGCTTCAGAGGCTATTGATTTATGCAGGGAACAATCTCCTGATCTTTTAGTAAGTTCTGAAATACTTGAGAATAATTCAGCAATGAGATTAGCTCAACAACTAGGATCTTCAGTTATTGTCTTAACTGCAAGATCTGGGGTAGAACCTTTAGTAAATTTACTAGATGAGGGAGCTGATGATGTTTTACGTAAACCTTTTGGTTTAGAAGAATTAGCTGCTAGATGTAGAACTCTCTTAAAAAGAGGGAGAATTGGACTACAAGAAAAAGTATCCGTTGGCCCTTTAGAGGTTCATCTCCTTTTAAGGCAAGTTACACTCAGCGAAAAGCCTGTTGAACTGAGCCCAAGAGAATTTGCTCTATTATGTGCTTTACTTATGCCTCCAGGAATGGTTAGAAGCCGTCAAGAGCTATTAAGAATGGCTTGGCCCCCGTTTAGTGGAGGCCCGCGTTCAGTAGATACTCAGGTCCTAACTCTTAGAAGAAAATTAGAACAAGCTGGTTTGGGTGAAGGGGGAGGTATTACAACCGTAAGACAACAAGGATATAGATTTAGTGTTGACAATCTTTAGATAATATTTATAAATTTAATTTTTAGAAAGTCAACTAATTTATTAATTAATAATTTTAGCTTACAAAAATATATGAATTATTTTATTTTTAATTAGAAACTTATAAATTTTTTATTTAATTAGGTAAATCTTTACTGTTCAGGTTTAATTTTGCTCCAATTTTATGTGAACAAGCATAACCACTAAAAGCAACAGCATTAAGACCCTGTCCAGGGAAACAAGAATCACCTACACAATAAAAGTTTTTAATTTTCGTGGTATTAAAAGGCATAGGAAGCAGACCTAATAATTTTTTATTTGGAATGGGCCCATAACTTCCTTCAAATCTTCCTAAAAACTTTTTATGTGTTATCGGAGTGCCAATTTCTTTATGATCAATGTTTTCACTAATATTTGGAATTATTTTTGAAATTTTATCGATAATAAATTTAAAGTATGATTCCTTTTTTTCTAGATAATCTTTTCTTTTAAGATTTTCCCATTCTTGAATTGATGAAGGAGTAAATGCATGGACTATATGTTTCCCTTCTGGAGCTAATGTTGTATCCAATAAAGTAGGTATTGAGATAAAAATTACCCCCTTTTCATTTTCAAGCTCTTCCCATTTTTCAACAATAATATGATGACAATTAAACTCCTCACTTATAACTTTACTATTTACTCCAAGATGAATAGATACAAATGATGGGGATGCTTTATAAGTCTCTGCCCATTTATATTCTCTCTTTGGGACATATTTATTCTTAATTAAACCTTTATTATGACCTTTAAGTCCAAAAGTATCCCATCTTGTTGAATTTGAGACTATATTTTCTGCATAAAGAGTTTCACCGTTGCTTAATTTTACTCCGATGGCTCTATTATCTTTGATTAATATTTCATTTACATTAGATTTATATCTAATACTGCTACCTAACTTTTCTAAACCAGAGACTAATTTCTCTGCGATTTGTCCAACTCCACCTTTGGGATAATTTATACCCCCTACGTGTCTATCAGTAAAGACCATACCAGCATTAATCATTGGCGTTTTAAGTGCAGGCATTACAGACCAACAAAAACACTCTATATCTATAAATTTTAGTAATTCTGTATCATTTATATATTTTTTAGCTACATCACCTGCATTAATAGGGAGCCATCTTGCTAAGCCTAAACAAGATAATGGGGATTTGAAAAAAACTTTAAAAAGGTAATTAGGATCCTCTATTGATAAGAGAGGCATTGAATCAAGACATTTAAAAACTTTCTCACAAGTACCATAGAATTTTCTAATTCCTTTTTCTTCATGAGGAAAACGGTTAACTAGTTTTTTAATAAATTCTTCATATTTTCTATCAACTGACAAATTGAAATTATTTGGTAGATGATATTCGAGCTGGACAGGATCTGGTATGGTTTCGCAATTTTCACCGATATCTTTTAATGCTCTAGTTAACAAATTTGTGTATCCTTTGTCTCCAAACCCAAATATCATTGAAGCCCCAACATCAAATGTATATCCTTTCCTTTTAAATGATCCTCCACTTCCTCCAGGAATTAAATATTTCTCAAGGACTAAAACCTTTGCACCTTTTGATGCCAATTGTGATGCGGTGACAAGACCTCCAATACCAGATCCAATTACGATGATATCTAAATTTTCTTTTATTTTTTTCATTTAAGTTTTTTTATTATTCTAGATAATTAAATCCGAGGAATGCAAAGTCTATCCTCTAAATTGGAAGATATTCTTTTTTTAAATTCATTAATTATTTTTATAGACCTCTCTTTGTATGCCTCATATCGCATTTTTTTATCCCTAATCTTTTTATCTAAATTGGGGATTAAACCAAAAGAGGCCGGCATGGGTTGAAAACTTTTGTTCCTGTGAGATGCGAAATATTTATTATTTCCGCTTACATAATTCATAAGTGAACCAATAATTGTCTCGTCAGGGAAAATCATAGGTTTTTTATTTTTTGTTAATAATGATGCATTTAATCCAGCGAGTAACCCTCCAGCAGCAGCAGCAGCATAACCTTCTGTACCAGTAATTTGACCAGCAGCGAATAAACTGTTCTGCTTGATAAATTGAAGTGTTGGTGACAGTAATCTTGGAGATTCCAAAAAAGTATTCCTATGCATTACTCCAAAACGTATAAATTCAGCATTAGCCAATCCAGGAATCATTCTAAAGATTCTTTTTTGCTCAGACCATTTTAAATTTGTTTGAAAACCAACCATATTTAACAATTTTCCATCGAAATCTTCTTTTCTCAATTGAACAATGGCATATGGTCGTTTTTTTAATCTATTTTGCTTATCATTTAGATCACCCCAATCAGGATTCCACAACCCAATTGATTTCAAAGGACCATATCTCATCGTTTCACAACCTCTTCTGGCTAATTCTTCTATGGGCAAACATCCTTCAAAGAAATTCGCAGATTCCTTTTCAAATTCCTTTAATTGCGCCTGTTCACCATTAATCAATTCATCTCTAAATTTGTCATAAATTAATTTATTCATTGGGCAATTTAAATAAGAAGGATCTCCTTTGTCATACCTACTTGCTTTAAAAACTAAGTCATAATCAATACTTTCACCTAAGATAATGGGACTGGCAGCATCGTAAAAATGACAAGAATCCATGCCAGTAAAGAGTTTGATTTCTTTTGCCAATTTTTTTGAAGTTAATGGTCCTGTAGCAATAACTGCGATCTCAGATTGTGAAGGAATATTATAATTTTCTTCTCTATGGATTTCTATAAGAGGATGCTTTTCTAATTCTTCAGTTAAAGCTTTACTGAACCTTGATCTATCAACAGCTAAAGCACCTCCAGCAGGGACGGCGAATTTATCTGCTGTTTTTATTATTAAAGAATTAAATATTCGAAGTTCGGCTTGCAATAATCCTGCCGCACGATCAGGACTTATCGCACCAAAGCTATTACTACAAACTAATTCTGCAAAGTCATCGGTGTGGTGAGCAGGCGATGATATCGAAGGCCTCATTTCGAAAAGTTTTACAGGTATTCCAGCATTAGCTATTTGCCAGGCTGCTTCAGTGCCAGCTAAGCCAGCGCCAATAACTTTAACTTCTGGATAATCCAAGAAAATAAATATACTTCTATCAAATAATTTAGCTGGAATATTAATTTTGCCTATTAGTGAATTTATAATAATTTATTAGTTAGATACATGAAAATTTTTTTAGTTTTCTTGTTTAGGAATTATTTTTAATCTGAAAGATTTTTTAATATATTTTTAAATCTTTTAATAAATTTTGTATATCTATTGTTCGACTTAAGATATAGAGTTGTTTTTTTTTCCTTTAGAAGGGATAATTTTTAATGTATTCAATTTAATCATGGGTCGCTAGCTCAGCGGTAGAGCATCCGGCTTTTAACCGGCTGGTCCTGAGTTCGAATCTCAGGCGACCCATAATTTTGTATACAAAGTAAAATTTGTCCATAATTATTGTATTACTCTAAAATCATGCAAATTTATATTGTTAGTTGGTCATTTTCTAATTCCGAAGATCAATCATTCGCAACTAGAGAATTTTGTAATTCCCTTAATGAAGAAAAAATAAATAGACATTGCGATGGCTTTGAATTAATTAATTGTTATCACTTCCCGCAAGATGGAACTGGGATAGTTATTTGTAAGACAGAGAACTTGAAAAAACTATATGAAATTTTTAAATATTGGAGAGAGAATTATAATTTAATTTTTAATTTCAAACCCGCACTTACAAATGAGGAACTTTTAGAAATAAATTGATAATCCCTTATAATTAAATACATAATCGATACAAATACGTTACATTCATCTAGTTGATTTCCTTTTTTGGGCAAAAAAAAACAATTTCTAAGAAAAGGCTTTACAATCCTTCATATTCCTGTTACAATCATTTACATAAATTAATTATTATTATCATGACTCCAGAAGCAGAACGTTTTAATGGTTGGGCAGCTATGTTAGGTTTCGTTGCAGCAGTTGGTGCTTACGTTACAACAGGACAAATTATTCCAGGTTGGTTCTAACTTCATCTTAAATATTTAACTAAAGCAGCTTTCGCAATTATCATTGCTAGGCTGCTTTTTTATTTTAATAATTTATTCATTTATCTACTAATTTCGAATAAATTTTTAAAATCACTTTTTATTTTAAATCCATATTTATTAGTAAATAGCTCAAAGAACTAATGGTCAATTAGCGATGATAGGCTTTTTAAGCGTAGTAATAAATTATGGCCTTTTGACTGGATAATGGACTGAGTTCTAAAATCTAAGTCTTTTTATTGTTTATTGCCCCTTAATAATACTTTTCAAAAAAAAATTTAACTAAATAGCTTATTTGAAAAGAAAATTTTAAAGAAGACATAATTAAAAGTTTTTTTTTAATCCATGCAAATTAAATTAACTGAAAAGTTAATT
>Ga0209433_10000147_pt1 | contig 21313 bp, 45 predicted proteins | sample METZYME_5_50m_FD_187552 | JGI IMG/M metagenome (GOLD analysis project Ga0209433, IMG submission 187552) | Marine microbial communities from oxygen minimum zone in mesopelagic equatorial Pacific - METZYME_5_50m (SPAdes) (version 2) | ecosystem: Environmental > Aquatic > Marine > Oceanic | place...
AATTTTGGATTATTAATCATGCAAGAATTTTAGATACTATTAAATTAAATTTTATGAATAGAAAGTTATTTGAAGATATTGATGCTCGACTTCTATATGGAGTTAAATGTTCAGAATCAAGTCAAGTTAAGCAGAATTATTTTGAAAGATTAAAAATACAGACAGAATCTGCATTTAATAATAGAAAATATGTTTAATTTTAAAATTTAATTTTTTAAGACATATTAATTAGAAATGTGTTGACTTATTTTTTAACTATTCTCTTAACAATAGTATTTTCAATTTTTGTGATATGTTTTCTTATAAATTATTACAAAAATTCTAAAAATAAATTTGAAATTATAGAAAATAACCCGAGTTTATTGACTAAAGATTATGATCAGCATGTTAGAAGGTTAAATATATTTCGAATCTCAAATTATAAAGGCATAACTTATTACTTTAGTAAGAAAGGAGGCCTTTATTATTATTCTAAAGATAATGTCAGGATTTATATGTAAAACTACTGTTTTATAGACGATTTAGGTTGATTAAAACTTTAAATTAAATTGCTAACGCAAGTTTAGATTGTAACTTTTTTGCTTTTTTTATTAAAAAAACAGCTTCATTCCTCTTGGTGGCATTTTGAGCTCTGAGCAGTAATTTAGTATATTTTTTATTAATATTTTTTTTCATAATTTATACAAAACCAGGAATTATTTGTCCTGTTGTCAAATAAGCTCCCAAGGCAGCTATTAAACCAAGCATTGCAAATCTCCCATTAAGAGTTTCTGCAACTAGTTTTTCTTTTTCGATTGTTTTTGTTTTTGTGTTTGAGTTTTCCATTTATTTAGAATTTGTATTGAATAATTTTGAGGTGTTTGATTCTTGAAATTGCTTTATGGAATAAAAAATTATAAAACCCGTAGAAGCAATTACTAAAACCAAAAATTCACTGAGAGGACTCATAGCTTTTAACTAATTCTTTATAAAGCTCTAAGGGGAGAGGTTCCATAGCTATTAAAAAATCCCAGGAATTATTTGTCCCGTAGTTGCATAAGCACCTATTAGAGCGATGAATCCAAGCATTGCCCATCTCCCGTTAGCTTTCTCAGCTTCAGCTGGATAACTTGTATAGTCTTCAACTAATTGAGTTTTGACTTCTGTTGGAAAGATATTCTGTCTTCCACCGGATTCTGTTGTAATTGAAACTGAACTAGTCATTAGAACCATCCTGGGATGAGTTGACCGGTTACTAAATAAGTACCCATAAGCAGTAAGAATCCCATCATCGCTGGGCGTCCAATTGCTTTATCAAAAATGTCTTTGTTTGATTCCATTTGACCAAGTGTTTAATATGTAAAGAAATATAACATTAATATTAAAGATTGTAAAGTTTTTAATAATTTTTGAATATTTGCAGGTATTTCTTTACACTTTTGTAGCAAAACTGTTATTTTTGTATTAATTGCTGCTTGGAATAGGTAATTGTTGAAATTAATCTTAAATTAGATAAATAGAAATCTTTTTGATATGTCTGATAATCTTTTTTATAGAATAGCTTTAATAAGCTTTTTAGTACTTTTTGGGTCAATGCTTATTTTTCTAAACGAATATAGAGAAACGAAAGAAAATTCTATTGGTAAGATCTTTAGAAATGAACAAGTAAAATTTTTTAATATTTAACTAGAAATTTAATGTTTACAAAATTTTGTAGTTTTTAATTTTTCTTTTATCAGATAATTGATGATATTAAGACAATTAGTTTGCGTTAACTTTTAATAGTTTATATTTTAAAAAATTTGAATTTACTATGGCTTTGTTTTTTGGAGAATGGGAATTCCCCTCGCAGGAAAATACAATTGAAACCTGCAAAGTTTTTGCTGAATATATAGATAATGGCGCTAAAGGCGATGATTTTGAAGGTTTTAAAATTCTTTACAGATTGCATGATTTGCATAATGGAACGGGTGTCTTTATTGCTGAGGCTGACGATACAACAAAAGTTTTTGATCATGGGGCACCCTTTATAAAAATTGGAAAATGCAAGGTAAAAGTAAGGCAAATGATGACTGACTCAGAATGTGTAGAGGCTTATAAAAGAAATTGGAGATAAGAACTTATCTGAAATTTATTTTAAATTCGTCAGGCAAATTCTCTTTTCTTTAGAATGAAATTATCGGAATCTGTAATTATTGGAGGAATTATTCCAAATATCGCAGCATTTATACTTTTTTGTTTATTAATTATCTATTTCGCGGGAACAGGCCGAATGGCAAAAATGTTTGGTTGGAGTAAGAATGACAAAAATTCTTGAAACCTTACTAAGCTAGAGATGTTATGAACGTGATCAATTTATGAAAAGACTAAGAAATTTGCTTATCTCAGCAATAACAATTTCATCCATTTTTATACCTTCAGAAATTTCTAAGGCTGAAGAAAAGATAGAAGTAATACCATTAATTCAGAGTACAAAAGGTCTTGGAGGTAAAAAGATCTCTTATCCTAAATGGAAGCAAGCTGAGCTTAGGTTTTTTAAAGTGATTATCCCTGTAGGAGGGAAAACCCCAATACATACCCATCCAGCACCAATGGTTGTTTATCTCGCGCAAGGCGATTTAAAGCATACAAGAGGAGATAATATTAATATTTTTTCATCAAAACAATCATTTATAGAAAGTAATAATGGAGAAGAACATTTTGTAGAAAACATTGGTAATGAACCAGCGATTATTTATGTAGTAGCTGCGTCTGTTGTGGGTATGCCTACGACCATTAATAAATAAAAAATAATACTTTTATCTAAGAATTTAAAGTAATTAAAAGGAGCATCCCTTATTATTTTTTGGTATCCGTAATTGGCTGTTGTCTATGATTTATATCCCATATTATTGAAAATAATTCAGAGAAGTACCAACTGACTGTATTTGGGAAGCAAAAGAAGAAATATCTACTGAAGAATTTCAAAAATTTATAATTGTTCCACTTGGCCAAGTATTTGCTATTGATAAATTAATGAACGTATAAAAATCATTGGATATATCATTAATTGATGGACAAATGCCTTATCCAAGAGTTTTTTATAAGCAATTAAGCTGAATCTCTTAAAATTGCGTTCAGTTGCTCATTACTTAATTGTTGTAAATAATTTCTCATCGTTAGCCATGATTTTCGGCTCTCTAACTTTCCGCCTTTTTTAATTAAACTTGCAGATACGTGATCGACTAATTCTTTATGGTTCATGTACATATTCTTCCTCAACTTCAATAACAACACCATTAAAAAAATCTGCTAATAATTTTGACGGTTCGGTTAGAGAAATTATTCTTTTTTCTTTAGAAATTTTTTTTTCTATTGGGTTGATGTTTTTCATTATTTATCCAAAATAGTGTTGTACTTCAGTCCAGCCATTATTTACTAATTCATCCCATGTCTCAAATGCACAATTAAGATCAAGTAATCTTGAATTCTTTAGTCCAGCTGGTTCTCCAAGATGATTTGTGTAGAAAAGATGAGTAAAAACTTTGATATTGTTTACTCGGGATTTTTTACATTTATCAAAGAAAATTAGATGACTACCTTCTGGGTTGAGTAGGCAACCAGATGGGGTATCAGTACGACTGCCGTAAGAAAAATTAGTCCAAACATTAGCTCCTCCTAAAGTCATTAGAATAATACATGTGTACTAATACTATAGTTATGATTCTATTAGGGCGTCAAGTGTTTTTTAAATATTTTTTGAAGTATTAGTTGAATTTTAAGATGGTTATAATTTGAATCTGAAATAAAATAGAGCAGGAGGTTATAGATACTTTTTATAAATAATAAATGATTAAGAAGAAAGCTTATTATTTATGGGGACTATTCCCTCCCAAAGAGACAGAATACTTAAACTTTATAAAAGATAAAGTTCAAAGTAAATTGATTAGTCCATATTTTGATCTGCACATTACTCTTTTAGGCCCTTATTTAAATATTGATAAAACTTTTATTTATAAATTGAGATCTTTTGGAGAAAATAATTCTTCGATCATGTTGCACGTTGATGGATATTGTTTTAAACAAGAAATGTTTAAATCATTTTATCTTTCAATAAAAAATTCATTACCTCTAAAAAAACTAAGACAAAATATTTATAAATTAAACAAATTTGATTTAGATAATAATTATTCCCCTCACATTAGTTTGTGTTATGGGAATCATCGAATACAAGAAAAAAAAGAATTGATTTTTAATTTACCTAAATTTAATAAGATAATTAAAATGTCTAAAATTGGATTAGTTGAGATAAATCAGGATATAAATCAATGGAAAATTGAGGAAATTTTTGATTTAAATTAAATATCTTTTATAAAATCTAAATTATTTTTAATAGTTTTATTTTTAATTAAGTTTTAAATGGCGGTTAACCCATCTAATTCAAATAATTATTGATTAATTTCTGATTAGATTAACAAAAATGCTTAAAAAAATGAAAGATGGGTGGTTGCAAAACCCAGTAAATAAAAATATTTTGCGATTTTACAAGTCTCAGCCAAATTCAGGTAAAATGTTTATCGTTTGTATTGATGAGATTGTAAATAAGGATCAAGAAATTGATTTTATTATTAAGGAAAAAGAGATACTTAAAGTTAATGAAGCAGTTAATCTTTGGAGAAATCTAAAGTTAAAAGGTTGGAAAGAAATGAAAACTAAGATTTAAAAAAGTTTCAAATGTTTCTCAAAATACGAATTAAAGATTAAATTTATTAGGTTTTATAAAAAATCATCTTATATAAATAATCAAATTCCGTTACCGTTTTTAAGCATAAGAAAATGATAAAATCAAATATATTTAATTTCTATTCCGATGATATGGTCGTATCAAAAGATCATATTAATCTTCATTATTTAAAGTTAACTTATCAAAGAATTTCATTAAAAGATTTAGAAAAGAAACATAAAAAATGGGCTGAAGATTCTTCTCTTACTTAATCATTTATTTTTTATAAAGTGAGTTATCTACAATCAAAATTAAATGGATGCAAAAATATGGATTGATTTATCAATGCTCATAAATAAAATGCTTCTTAATTTAACTGCATCAGTAATTCTTAAATTTATCTGCCATAAATTAATTTAGGCCAAACCTATAAAGAGTTAACTTTACGTTTCATCCAAGACATAGATTTGTTTTATATAGTAAAAATCAATTTAATAACTTCTTTAGCACTTGGAATTTCTAAGGGGTTTCTTGTTTTTAATAGTCACTAATTTTATATTTAATAGGAAACAAATTTAATTGCTTGTCGAATTCGGTGTCAAACTTACTTATATAATTAGTGAGTCTTTAAATTAAAAAAATGGATTCAAACAAAAATCGTCCTATTCTTAATATTGATAATTCCGAATATTATATTGATTCATTGCCTGAGGAAGGAAAGGGATTAGTTAATGGGCTTAGAACAGCAGATCTTCAAATAAAAATGTATGAAGATACATTAAAAATGATTAATATAGGTAAGATGAAGATGTTAGAGGATTTAAAAAAGATTGTTGAAAATATTGAACCTTTAAAAAAATGATTGATAGCTGATATACATTAAGGTCAAATTCCCCATTTTTTATTGGACAATAGACTTTTTTTTCCAGCTACTCAAAGAAATAAAATTTATATTGGAGATGTTTTATCCAAAATTCCTTTAAAAAAAGGTTTGGTTTTAGAGATAGGTAGTGGAAGCGGCGAACATGGAGTTGAATTCCAAAAAAGATTTCCGGAAATAATATGGCAAACAAGTGATCCTGAATTAGAACATAGAAAAAGTATTATTTCATGGATAATTCATGAAAAATTAGATATTAAAATGCCTAAACCATTAGATATTGATGTGACAAAAAGTCCTTGGCCAATTACCCACAAATTACTAGATGCCTTACAAGTTATTATCTCTATTAATATGATTCATATAGCACCTTGGGAATGTGCAGAAGCATTATTTAAAGAATCAGGAAAATTATTAAATTATGGAAAATTTCTTATTTTATATGGACCTTTTAAAATTGAAGATAAACATATCAGTGAAAGTAATGAATTATTTGATAATTCATTAAAGATTCAAAATAATGATTGGGGGGTTAGAAATTTGGAGAAAGTAAATAAAGAAGCAATAATTAATGGGTTCCAACAAAAACAGCTTATAAAAATGCCCGCTAATAATTTTACCTTAATCTATAAAAAGGTATCTTAAAAATTTTTAAAGAAAAGAATGGTAATAGGTTTGTCTAAAAAATTGATGGAGCTTAATGAAAATAAAGTTTGTTATAAATATAAATTAATAATACATGATTATTTTTGGTCGCTTTACTCCAATAAAACATATGAAAATATCCTATAAGAAATACTAGGTTAAAGATGAATGTTTTGAATATAAGTTTATAGATATAGGGTTAATCGTTGAAATTTATTTTGAGAAAACACCTTTCATAAAGAAAATTGTTTCTTTAAAAATTCAAGAAGAAATAGAAGTCTATTTATGATTATTACTTCAAGGCTAGATCAAAACAAAATAATGCTGTTAAAAAATATTTTTACTTAGGTTTCTTGAGAATTTCCTATCAAACATCAAAAATAAAAATTATTAGAGCAATATTAAGTAAAAGACTTTCTGTCTTATAAGAAACTCTCATTAATAAAAAAGGTTTTTTTACTCTCGTGCGTAGGAGTGCGGAGTTAACCTTGAAACCGCGAGGCATATCCCTTAAGAAAAAAAGAGTTGTCCTTAGGTCACTTATAACAATAAAAAGTAATTAAATCAATTGAAAATTAATTATCTTATCTTATTTATTTTGCTTGCTTTTTTGCTTTAAACTTAAGTTAGTTAGTCATAAATTACATTAATAATGAATTTACACTTATTACTAGACATTGGATTGATTATTGTTACTCTCTCTTTTGTACTTATATTAAGAGCCAAAGGTAATGCCGCAAAAAATTTAAAATAAGAATCAATAAATAATTTATTACTGATAAAAATTTTTTTAATATTTGTATAAATTAATTAAATAATGTGTAGGATATTTTTTAATTAAAAACAAAATATGATTACTTTACAAAAATCTTATATGAGTAATTCCCTCCTGGACTTAAAAGTAAAAATTTAGACTCAAAGTCTTATAAAGCTAATTTTAAAGTAGTAATAAAATACATTTAAATTGACTAATTGAATTTATTATGGAAATTTTTAATACATGTTCAATTGGAAATAGTACTTTCTTAGATCCAAAGACAACTAAAGAAAAATATCCTGAGGCAAGAGTTATCGTACTTGATGATGATTTTAATACTTTTGAACATGTAGCAAATTGTCTTCAGGCAATCATCCCTGGAATGAGTAAAGAAAGATCCTGGGAACTCGCCGTCGAAGTTGATAGTCAAGGTTCGGCAGAAGTTTGGAGAGGCCCCTTTGAGCAGGCAGAGCTATATCATCATCAACTACAAAGTCAAGGATTGACAATGGCTCCAATTGAAAGAATCTAACATTTTAGTTCACATAGCAAATTTCAAAGATTTTCAGCAAATCCAAAAAAGTTTACTAAGCTCTCAAAATTTTTTTTAATAGTGGAAAAATTTTTGATATTTGCTTTTATTAAAATATAAAGTTATTTTTTATGCGAATTTCATTGTTTGCAAAGTTAATTTTCTTTTTAGCTCTTTATTGTATTTCTGATCTTTCAATTAAAAATAATATTTTAAGAAAAGTAATTAGAAAAGCTAATAATGCTAAACAAATTAATTTATGAAAAAATTTAATGATCTTTTGATCTAAACTTAAAATTAATAGTGTTGCTTAAATATTTTGTAGATCTCTAGCATTATAGTGTCGAATTAGATTAATAAAATCTTTCAAAAAAGAATTTAAAGGTTTAAATTAGTCATAAAATTTCCTTTTTATACATAACGAATAAGAAAAAAAGTAAAACCACTTTAGAAATATTTATTAATCGCAATAAACTAAACAGTGCTTTTGAGTTGGATGCTCCTTACATTCTTTTTCCCAAAAATCAACTTTTTCTCTAGTTAAGTAATCAATATCTCTTAAATTTTTTTTTAGTATTGTGAATTGGTTGAATAATTTCATTTAGACCTCCTTAATTCATATTTATATTATCTTTCTTTTTAAATCAAATTTATAGTGAGGTAAGAGGAAGTCTTTGGTACGGGAAGAGGAACATTTTTTTAAAGTTTAAACTTTTAGGCTGACTTAGAATTTAAATATGTCGATAAGATAGTTTCAAACAAAGCGGCTTTATCCGACAACAAATTCTAAATCTTTTTTAGATATGATTTACTACAATTGCTACGACAATAAGGGCAAAATAATTGCTCGATGTCAGACCATTAAAGACATTGATGTTTTAAAAAAAATGGGTAGACAAATAGCAGGAATTAAGGAAATGAAAATGGAAGAATCAGTTGTTTGCTCGTTGACAGGAAGTCCATCTGATTACAATATGGACTATTAAAAGTTTTTTAGTTACTTACCTGTCGCAACTGCTTATAGATTAGATATCTAAAATAATTTATTTTAGCCATTAAAATAAAAACTAAGAATTGATATGTTTAATAAAACTATATTGCTAATCAATTTTTTATGATTTTCATAGAATAAAGAATTTCAAACTTAAAAAGTTGATTTAATTAAACTTTTATAATTATTTAAAAAAGAGAGCCATTCAAAATAGCTCTCTTTTTTTAAGATATATGATTTATCTTTAAAGATATTTTATTCACAGTTTAAATCTCATTTACGCATGATTTTTAACTGTAAGGATACTGGGATACATCTTGAAAGTTATTGTTCCTGTTATCGCTAGTAATTATAAAGCGAAGTCTTATCAGACTTAAAGATGAACTTGGTTTCTCAAGATAATCCCATTCTCGGGAATACGCTAAATTTCAGGTGGATCATCAATCATTAAAGATTGCCTCCTACTCAACAAGTTGAATCTAATACCATAGTTACATGGTGTAAATCCGTGTAAATGCGGATTTACTTTTTGACTCAATTTATTGCAGAATAAACATGATGTGCTTAATTATTTATAATTTTGAGAATGAAATGTTTAGATAATTAAATCTTATTCCACTTTCTGCTAATGAGAGAAATATTATCTAAGTCGAGTTACTTTTTAATCTTTTCTGGTTTTGTAAGTTGGCTACTTTTTGGCTCAAATATTTATGAAAAACTAGTTAATATTCAGGAGAAATATCATGTTGAATGTCAAAAAGGTTTAGAAAATATTAAACTATCAGAAGATCTTTTATTAGATGAAGTTGATAAATGTAGAAAGAGAAAATTTAGAGAAAGAGGCTTATACAAAAAATATATTAAATGGATATTGAATTTATAAATGAAAGTTTATTTAATTCAGTTTCATCATAAAATTGTATTTATTAATATTTTAAATAAACTAATCAGTAAATTTTCTAAATGTTTATTTATCAATTAGATTTAGTATTCACTATTTCAATTAGTAAAAAAACAATGCAGAGATTTGAAGAATTCTTAGAGTTTAATCTAATATTTATAGAAAATCTTAAAGTGTGCAAATTCCATTTTTGGCTAAATTAATTTTTTTCTTAGCTCTTTTTTCTCTTTCCTATTTGTCAAAGAAGTATTCTCGTAATAAACATATAGTTCGTAAAGCCAAAAGAGCTAAACCTGTTAATTGAAGATAATTATTAAAAAGTTCATAGTAATTAATACCCAACTTTTAGGAAATTCTTTACATAAATAATTTAATAATAATAATCATGGTATAAATTTATTCAACATAAAAATTTTTTAATGAATAATCATTTAATTTCTTTAAATAATAAAGATGAAATTGATCATGTAGATTCTTATTTTGAATGTATTAGTGAATGTTGCATCATTAATGGACATAAAGAATGTGTTACTAGATGTATCGAGATACACCTTAAAGGTGGGAATAGTGAATAAAAAATATTCTCTCTTAAGAAAAACCTCAATATAAATTTTGGAGTTGTTATTAATTGTTTTATACTTATAAACTAATAATAATAAGAACTATTAATGCATAAAAAACTATCCATATCCAGATAGGTAGATTTATTTTATAGAATTTTTTTATTCTTATTTTTTTGTTTTTATATTTTGTATACAAATAAAGTGGATTAATATATAGCCTTATTCTTTCAGTAATAGCATATTTTTTGATAAGAAAATCTAATTCCTTTTGCGTTTCAGGATCTTCTAATTTCTTATCTATTTTTTGATTATGTTCAATCACCTCATTAAAGTGATCAGTTTGAAACTTAGGAAAATCTCTATTATCTAATGTTTGTTGTCTTAATGTAATCCATTCTTTTGAGGTGATATCTCTTGGGATTTGAGAAACTCCATTATATTTTCTCAAAAATGCAATTATGGCTGTATTTGTTGATGGATCAGGTTTACGAATTAAATCAGGTCTTTTTTTTTGGATAATATATAATTCTTTCTTAGAATATTTCATAAAAAAGAGGGGATATTCCCCTCTAATTTAGATCAGCTGTCAACCAATATCATTTTAAATTATCCAGAACAAGAAAATGCTCCTGCCACAATATTTTTTAAAATAGGTGCCTGTCCTAGTGCATATAAAAAGAAACTTGAAAAAGTAATAGTTAAAGCAATTTTTGATGATCTATTAATCTTTAAATTTGATACTTTTGTTAAAGCTGAATTCATTTTAAAATATTTATTTTCATGAATATTAGCCTGTTTTATAAATTTTTCAGTATCTAGATTTATAAAGTTATACTTTTTAAAATTCTGATTGTTATCATTTTTTAATGACTTGAAGTGCTTACAGAATGCATAGGATCTATCTTGCCGCTAACAAAGGTTATGCTCTTTGCTCTGATGATCCAGAAGAACTTGCTTATTACAATAATAGGTTCATAAAAGAAATGGATGATATGAAAAAGGACTCAATAATAATGCGATAACGCTTAATTGGGATATCCCAAAAGGAATAGATTGATGAGTTTGAATACTTTTTTAGTAATAGATGGGGTTCCTATGCTTATTTGTCTGCCATTGCATTTGCTTATTCATAGCAAAAGAACAGGTTCCTGAATACTTCCTTATTTATAATTTGATTAAAAATAAGGCTATTTTATATTTATAAATAACATATTTATCAAATGCTTCGAATATAAATATCTATTTGTTCTTTCTGTAATTTTTTTATAAGAAATATTCATCCAGAAATAATAAAACTCCTTTAATAATCACAAATATGATAAAACTACTATTTTATATTTTAAATAAGAAGGTTATTTCTTGATTATTAATAGGTGAGCATTCTGTTGGATAGCTAATTACTTTTTTTGAGATAACTCCGATACCTATAGCTAATATGCCTAAAACAAATAAATATTTTGATCTTGTGCTTGCTAGAAGATTTTTCATTTTAAAGTTTTACTGATTGAATTAATCTTTGAATGATAGCTAAAAAAATTACAGCTAACAGTAGACCAATATTATGATATTTCATTGATTGTTTGATCTTGCCGAATATTACTTATAATTATAATTTTCTTGCAACATTTTTGAGGATAGATAGAGTTTATTAATCTTTTTAAGCCTTTTAGATTATTTATTATTCCTTTATTTTTTAATGGAAAAATTCTTTTTGGCCATGCCCTCTTAGACTTTTAAGAAAGTTTTGAATTGTTATATTTACTTTTAAAAGTCGTTTTGAAAATATTTTTATATTTCCTTAAGAATATAGTATGTTTTTATCATTTATGGAAAATTTAAAACCAAAACTATTTTATTTTTTCTTTTTTTAAGTACTATTTTTTAAATCAAATAATATTATTTTTGCAGCAAAAAATCTTCACTCTACTGATTTAATATCTCTAATTTTTATTTCAGCAAGGAAACTGATTTTTTAAGCTAAAAGATGCATCCCTAACTTTTTTTCTCCGTCCAAACTTCTTCAGTTTTTCTCCAACCCTGAGAAAGTAATCTTTCATAAATTTCTCTAGCTAATTCAATTTCTACAGAAACTGTTGTCGTCATTACAGGTGGTTCTTTTCCTAATACTCCAACTATGTTTCCAGAGTCAATAAACATATATTCGAATACTCCCTCAATACTCTTATCGTTTTTTGTAAATCTTTTTACCTCTGATCTATTCGTATTTATTAACCAATAAGATTTAGCCATTAATTAAGTGAAGGTTTATTAGCATTTCATAATTATTCAGAAATCCAGCGATTTATTATCGTCCCTTCATATATATGCCCAGAAGCTTCAACAATTGGTTTCGTTTCTGGATTTTTAAAAATATCAAATAAAACATTTTTGGGCCCTTGAAATATTACGGTTGCTCTTTTTGGATCTTCCAAAGATCTTCCTATATAAAAAGTTTTTACGCCCATCTCTCTAAACATGGCCTGTTGCTCTGCTGCATTCATGTGAGCTTCATATTCCTTAAAAGTATTGCTTAATTTGAAATCTAAAATAGTTGTTTCAATAGACATATAAAAAAGACATAGTTGACCTTTATTGTAGATCGACTGTCAATATTTAGTCTTCAGCATGTTGTTTTCTAAAGGTATTTCTATAGAAAGTTTTGGATAGAAAATATTATTTGATAAATCATTAGTTAAGAACTCTAAAATTGAGTAATTATTTTGATGTAATTCAAACCAAATTTTGATTAGATAAAAGAAAATAAAATTAAATTAAATGCTAAAAGCCTTAATTATCCTTCCTGTCTTATTTTCTCTTTGGTTTGGTTTAGTAAAAATATTTTCAACAAATAAAGAACCTACAATAAATGTTCTTTCAAAAAAAGTTTTTAATGATTTCAATCTAGTTTTTAGAAATATTCTTGATATTTTAGATTCTCTTTTTAAAAGCTTTATTCAAATATATGAACTCTTAGGTTTAATTTTAAAAAATATAGTAGTAATTTTTAAGTCTCTGAGTTCTACTTTTGGACAATTTATTAACCTTTTAAAGGTTGTTGGTATAACCTTAATGAGCATTATATCCTTGTGTAAAGGCTTATATGATGAGACAAGAAATATCACTTTATTTAATAGTTTTGAAGCAATATTAAATCAAACTAAATCTGCAAAAAATAATGTTGTCAGATTATTTGCTGTTAAAGGGGATGAATTAAATAATAAAGAAGTAACTTTAGAAAACTAATGGTTATACTTTCACAAAATATTTTCTAAACAATAAGGGGAAGGGATATACCCTGCTAATTTGATATTGTCACAATATTTGGAATAATCAGTGAGGATTTCATTTAAGTATTAAATGGAAGTTCCTTTAAATATTTAAATCGAAGTTCCTTCTTCTAATCTTGGAGAAAAATTATTTTCTGGAAAAATCTGTTTTAAATTGTCTGGAAAGAAAAACTCTAATTGTCTCCTTAAATCACCTTCATATATAAAGTCGTTTTTAGGGACTTTGAAAGTATCTCTTACTAATCGAACATTTATTTTTTCCTTTTTACCTGACTCATTAACTCTTAATAAAACTAATTTAATTGACTTATCTATTGGTCCTTTTATGAGTGAAACAGCCTCTGTTATTCCCATTCCTTTAGTTGATTTCCCATCTATTTTGATAATTACATCGTTTGGTTTAATATCCGCGGCAGCAGCAGGAGAATCATTTATTACAGATTGAATAGTTAATTCAGCAGTATCACTATTGAGGAAAAGCCTAATTCCAATCCCTGAAATTTTCTTATCTTTTTGAAGAGTCGAATTTTTATTAGTATTCACGCATCCTACATAATCTCTTGCTTCTAAACATCTCTTATGCAATTCATCAGATATTTCTGCATTAATAGTATTTGGTAAAGTAATAAAAGCTATTAGTGGAAGAAGTAAGCGTTTCATTAATTTTAATTAAAAGCTTATATGTGCATCATAATTTAATTCATAAAATTCATTCCAATGATTTCTTATTACACCATTATTAGGAATAGGATTCTCACGTTTAATATCACTACCGCCATTAGCCTCATTATGAGCAAAAATTGGAAGTGAGAAAACTAATAAAAAAGAGAGAGATACTAATATTTTCATTAAAAGATTGAGCCTTACCTCTTTAATTTAGATCATCTGTCAACAGAATTTAATTAAAGTCTGCTGTAGCCTAATTTTGATTGAAAAACCTTAAAGGCAACACCTGTTCCCTTCATTACTTCGAAACACTTTTCCCCTACTGTGCCATACACTTCAACTGAAAAATCATCAGCGAGTTTGGAATGTTCTTGTAAGTATAAACCTACGGCAGGATTAGCTAAATGAGCTATAAAAGCATCATCATTTTTATAGGCTTCTGACCAGACAAAGCTAAGAGGATCTTCTGGATCTTGGTCAAAAGTATGATGTAACATCCCTGGTTCAGCAGCTTCAACTGCTTTATCTGTTTTATCTGCAAGTTTTAAGTATTCATGAACTTTATCCTCTTTAACTTTTATTTTTGCTAGAAGAATAAAAGGTGTATCTGCTCCAAAGTTAGTCATATTTTGAAAAGTTGCTTTTAAAATATTAAGCAAATATCCAAATAAAATTGATGAGTATTTACTTATCAACAAATTGTTATTTACCCGGATTATTTTTAATGCATTCAAAATAATATTCAACCACCACACCAATTATTGAAATTAAATAATCGTATAAAATTTATACATTACTTTTTTTATTTCATTTTCGCTATGGAAGATTAACTTTATTCATCTAATTTAGAACAACTTCAACTATCGATACAAGTAGTTACCTCATCTTTATGTTTCTGATGATTGTGTGGTTCCAAGTACTTACTTAGAAAGATTTGGATTAATCCTAAAAATATTTAGAAATGAAAATAGGGAATCTCCTCAATTTTTTTTGGAGAATAATCGCAAATACCAAATTGCATACATTCCATCTGTTCATCAGTTATTTTTTCTTCAACTGAGAAAATATCAAGAAAATTATTGATAACTTTTTGAATTTTATGTTTAAAAGGATTTCCGCAAGTCATAATAAACCTCCTCTAGTCGATTTGTTATTTAGTAATAATTATTTTTAAAAATAAACTGGAATATAGGGATCTTTCTTCATTGAGTCCCCATAATAGTTTTCTGCTGACTTAACCAATATCCAATAAAGGAAATTAACAAAGGATTTCTGCATAAGAATCTCTGTAGCTATTTCTATTTAAATCGGAACCTATTTTTTAAACAACAGATAAAATACTTAATTTTTATCTACTACTTCTCCTCCATACTCTCTCGCCACTACATCTAAACACATAAGAATATCTTTATTTTTTAATAGATCTGTTTGCTTCAAATACATAAGATGAGTTCTTATTTGGTCAATTGTGTCTTGCTGTAATTCTTTCATTAGTTCTTAATTGCCATCTCCTAGTAAGGATAGCAATCAACATAATAACTATTTTTTTGAGTTCATTTTAAAAGTTATATATGCAAAACCACCAAGTAATAACAAACTAGCTACTGCATATGTAATTGCTATGCCATACATAATTATTGATCAAAAAATTTTATTAGTAATAGTATAATTTTTCTTATTTCATTTTTGGCGTTGGTTCGTAAACAGCTCCATTGCATACAGCAACTGCTAGGGATTCTTTTGTCTCTTTATCCAATTCTGCAAGATTTTTCCCTTTTTTGTTAAACCAAAGGACTGTATTTTTAAAACATTTATTCCACCTTTGTGATTGCTTCTGTAAAGGAAATAAGTCAATCGATACATTTTTAATCTCTTTTTTAAGAGACTCAACATTGCTTGATAAATTTTTGATCTCTATCTTAAAAATTTCAGCATTTCTGGTTGATTTTTGTGAAATTATAATTGTATTCACTGCAATTAATACAAGTGCTGCCGCAGAGGTTATTAAGCAATATTTAATAATATTTTGTCCTTTATTAAGAGACATAATGAGTGGGATATATTTATCCAATTTAGATCAGCTGTCAAACAGAATAACTTATAGAGGTGCAGATAATAAACTCTTCTTTTAGGGAAATTTATTAAATAGTATTTATTTACAATAAAAAAGCCAGCCTGTATCCCTACTAGCTGACTCTTTACGATCTTAGTTGAAAAATTTTAAATAAGTGTGTTCATTGTTGAAGTAATACTTAAAACTACCGCAAGAAAGAAAATGTAAGGAACTGCCTTTAAAGGAAAGTATCCCTGATTCTTAGATATAAAATCCATTTATACAAAACCAGGAATAATCTGACCTGTAGTTAGGTATGCGCCAACAAGAGCAATAAAGCCCATCATCGCAAATCTTCCGTTGAGCTTTTCGGCTACAACCTTTTCCTTCTCAATTGTTTTTGATTCTTTCATTTGACCGTTTGTTTGTTTAGCTAAGACGCTTCCTAATGCAATCTTAGGAATAGTTTAACGAAAAGCTATATTCAGTGTGAGTATAATTACTTAATCTCATATTTCTTATAAGCTGAACTTATATATTTTTAAAAACTATATTAGTTAAGAATATATTAAGAATATATGTTGTATTTTATTAGGCTTGCTTTTAGCTTTCAATATTGAGGGTTTTTGTCACCTTTATAAATGATTAATCAATTTAAATTTATTTTTACAAATTCCTTTTATATAGATTAGTTTTTTTCCATCCTTCCTTGAGCATCTCCTTATATTCTTTATATCCATCTTCAACGGTTTCAATTTTGCTTCCTTTCCAAACTGGCTTTGTTGAAGTTCTAAAAATATAACCAAAATCTATTTCCATATAGTCATTTTCTTTATATGCGATATTTTCATATTTTCGAAATCTCTTTAATCGATTTCTTTGTTTATTCATTAGGAATAATTCTTCGGTTAATTTCATTTCTTATTTTTTACTAACCATGGAAAAAGATTAGCTATCACAGTCTTTAACTTTTTAAGATAAAAAAATAATGCGATCAAACCCAAAATTATTATTAAAGTAATTATTAATTTCATTTGATTTATCTTTTTGCTAAGTAAATGATTACTGCCATAGTTGTCATAGCAATAATACCGAAATTCCATAGAGTTGAATTATTTCTAATGATTTGCTGAACCCAACTTGGAATACCATTTGATGTGAAAAGGAGAGTAAATCCAAATATTAAAACTATTGGTAAGCCTATCGCAATAAATAATTCCATTAAACAAGAGCAGAGCTTCCCTTATAAATTTAGATGATCTGTCAACTATTGCTCTTTAAATAGGTTAATTATTTCTAATTAAAATTAATTATTATTCTCTTCAATCGAAGAGGTTAGTTCTTCTACCTCCCTGAGCAATAAGTCTCTTCAATATCTCTCTGGCTTCATCTATCTTAAATTCTTCTCTACTTTGTAGTAGCGACGGTTCTTTACATAACACACCAATAATTTTTCCATTATCAATAAAAACATATTTATTGAATTGATCCTCATTAGCCCTTTCTTCAGTAAATCTTCTTACTTCTGATCTATTGAAATTAATAAGCCAATATCCTCTTGTCATATTCTTAATTCTCTAAGTATCGACAAATAAATTCAAAATGTTCATAATCCATACTTATAGTTTTGTATCTATCAGTTTCAATTTTTTTATTATTTTTTAATTCAACTTTGATAGTTGGATGTTTGATTGAATAAGCAGGGTTTAAGCCCAATCGCTTCGCTCGTTTGTGCATATCTTTTTTTAATTGCGAATTACAGCCACAAAATAAAACAGAGGGTCTAATAATTTTACCCGCCGAAGCTTTTTCAATTTTTTCTTCTATCTCTTCTGCAATGCTCTCAATATCATTCATCAGTTTTTAATAGCCATCTGCCAGAAAGGATATACCTCATATGACTTTTCTCGCAATAATTGTAATTTTCTAGAGTTTATTTTGACGACTATTCCATCAGTAGGATAGTTTGCAAATAGTTTCTTATCAGCCCATTGCTGCCAAAACATTTCAACTTGAGATGTAAACTTTAAACTTTTATATTCTGGAACAGTAAAGCTTAATTTTTTTAGATAAATCAAAGATTCATGTTGGTTTAATCTTCCATTAATTATCTGAAAAGAACAAAAACTAAGATGATCGCTTTTACAATCAGCAGCTCTAATATATGCGGCTGCTTGTCGTTGAGAATAACTTGGTCGTTCATATTCTAATGGAGCATAGAGCTCTCCTCTAACTTGGAATAAACCTCTAATTCCAATTTGGTTAGGTACATCAGGAATCTTTTTTATTTTATTTGTAAGGTCTTTACCCTTACGACTTATAGCCTTAACTAATTCTCCGTCTATATATTGAATAGCGATTGCGCAACCATCAATTTTCGGCTCAATAATTAATCTTGTTTGGAGTGTTAATCCATCTATAAATTCTTCAATACGATTTTTAGGTAATGATGGCAATGGTAATACTGTTTTTTTTGTAAAGTAGTCAGCTTTAGGGTTGACTCTAAATAAATTTGCCTCTAATTGATCAAATTGAGCATCACTAATTAAAGGAGTGCCCATCCTGTAATTATGGTCATACCATTCAATTCGCTCTTCTAAGTAGGAACTCATTATCTTTTACTTATTTGTAAGAAGCTAATAGCCATTATTTTATATTGACTGCTAACTAATTACTAATAATGATACCGGTCGCAAGCGTTTCATTTAAAACAAACTCATTTGATTAGTGGGTTTCTTATTTACTTCTTCTGCTATCCATCCATGAGGAGACCAACCTACCAAAATTGGAAGTAAACCTTTTAATTCATCCGTATCTTTGACCTGTTCTGTCCATTGTTCCTCATATCCATCAGGTACAACAACAGGCATTCGGTGATGTAGAGGTTTAACTAGAGTATTTGGTGCTGTTGTTAAAATACAACAACTCTCTATTTCAGCTCCATCTGGTGAACTCCACTTGCTCCAGATCCCTCCTAACCAAAAAGGATCATAATTATACTTTCTAATACGATATTTTTTTTCAAAAAAACCTGTTGCTGGTATCAAGCACCTTTTGTGTTTCCAACTTCCACTAAATAATTTTTTCTCTTCTACAGTTTCTGATCTTGCATTAAATGGTTTTGGTCTTCCTTTATTAAATGGGTCTTTAGTCCAAGGAGAAATAAACCCCCACGACATAAAAGTAGTTTTAATTTTTCCTTCGTTTTTTATTACAAGAATAGGATCAGCAGGTTTTATTAAAGTTTGTGCTTCGTATTTTGTATCAAGTCCTCTTGGATAGTCTTTTCTCAGAATCTTTGGTAGCTTTTCAAAATCAGTTTTTAGTTCAAATCTTCCACACATTTATTTTGAAAATTCTTTTATAAAACTCATTTTAAAAAAAGTAAAGAGCTAATTGCATTTATTGCAGATATACAGACAGTCGTATTTAAATTTATTGATGAAAGAAATAAAATTGTCATTTAATTTTCTTTTTCCCAAACTCTAGCTAGTTCTCTTAGTAAAGTTTTTACTTCCATATCTGAAGCACCAGAGTCTTCTTGGAATTTAGTACAAATTTCTTTAATCTCCTCATAAGCATGCTCTAGTAATATAGTTTTTTGATCTGGATTTGCCATTTTAAAAAAGGGATATATCTCCTTACGACTTAGATCAGATTTTAAAAGGCATCACTACATCTGTACATAATCATGTATTAATTATCTAGTAGTTTTTGTATATAAATTTTTTGTATTTCCCTTATCTGCTGTAAACATCGCTGCTAAAATCACTCCTACTAAAAATGCGAATACCATTGTTATTCCTACTACTTCAGACATGCCATTAGGTAGGTAATTTAAAAACATAATTAAATTAATAGAATTGAGCTCTTATTTTCAACATAGCAATTAGTTAAAACTCAAACATTAATATCACCTTAATTAATTGTATTTCCCGATAATCTTTCCAATACCTCTGTAATACGCAAATCTCTTATGAAGATCAGCTATTAATAATAGTGCTTTATGGTTCTCATAGGTGCATTAAAATTCGTCACTATTATTCTTTTATGAGTGCTTTATAATCTTTGAATCCTAGCAAATATAAATAAGATTAATAACTTGGTCTATATCCCTTGGTTAAATCACGAAATTTCGTTCTTATAAAAGATATATATCTATTCTCTACATACCATTTATCTGAGTTATTTGTATCTACTGTTTCATATAAAAAATAAGCTGTTGATTCAAGTGATTCTGCTAGAATAAATCTTGTCTTTGGACTTGTAGAAGAAAATCCAATAAAAACTATTAATGTAAATAAAATTGCTTTATTCATTGACAATCCAATTTTAAACTTTTTAAATTTACGCAAATCATTTAGATAGCTATTTATATAAAATCAAATTTGTAAAAAAAATCAAATAAACTTCCCTTTTAAGTACAAAGCTTTTCATTTTCTCCTATTTTTTATATTCAGAAATAAGTTTGTATAGTTTGCAATAACTAATAACATTAAAAGAAATGTATTAATAGACATTTTGAAAAGAGTATTGTTATACCCTCTAATATAGATCTACTTTCAATACTTAATCATTTAAGCCAAACAGTAGCTCTATCCATTAACCTCCTTTGTTGAAGTAAAAAATTCGCCATATTAATACAATTTAAAAATCTATATTCAGAGATAAATTAAACGCTAAATGAATTATTCTTTTTAGATTAATCACTACATAATTATTTTTTACATGGCTTATTATCACGTGCATGGTTTGATTCCTGATGAGATCTCTCAGTCAGAAGGTTATAAGGCGTTTGAACAATATATTTCTTCCGGTGCGCCCAAGGATAATTTTGATGGATTTGAACTGGTAGGAAGATTTCATGCACCTGAAACGGGAGAGGTTTTTGTTATTCTTAAGGCCGATAATCATCTTGCCATATCAGAACACTTCGGAATCTGGAGAGCAAAATTCGGCGTCGAATGGAAAATTACAGCTGTTTTAAATGATGAGGAAGTTATCCAAAGAAACAAGCAGGTTGCTGATGCAGAAGCAGCAATGGGCTGATTTTTTTTGATTGACAGTCGATCTAAAATAAGGAGCAAATAGCTCCTTTTTTCATGTCTTGTTCTGTTACCTCAGTTTTCACTTTTAAAATTGAAAGTACCTTCGATGAATGGGTTGCAATATTTGATAGTGAAGATGCTGAGAAAAGACATGCCGAATATGATATCAAGCCTCTTTACAGAGGTGTAAGCAAGGAAGATCCTCAAAAAGTTATTGTTATTCATCAGGCTCCCGAAGGTAATGTGCAGAAGTTTGTTGAAGGTAATGGTGACTGGATGGCAACTCATAGAGTTGACCTTTCAACGATG
>Ga0209433_10000149_pt1 | contig 21211 bp, 19 predicted proteins | sample METZYME_5_50m_FD_187552 | JGI IMG/M metagenome (GOLD analysis project Ga0209433, IMG submission 187552) | Marine microbial communities from oxygen minimum zone in mesopelagic equatorial Pacific - METZYME_5_50m (SPAdes) (version 2) | ecosystem: Environmental > Aquatic > Marine > Oceanic | place...
ATTTATATTCTTTTTCCTTAAAACTGATAAATTTGTTGGTGGTAAAAAACCTTTACTTACTACACGGCTCAAATAATTAGCGCCCCATAACGATTTGAACCAATCAATGGGGAAAGACTCAGGAGACAGCGTAGGAGTAGCAAGTACAGTCCAATTCAATGGGCTACCCTCTTCGGGCAAAAGGATCGACAAGCGAGGATCCTTAATAAGACTATCAACACATCTAGATAAAGGTAAAACTGCTGCATTAGCTCTACCCGAAATAACCCAATTTAAAGCATTCCTATCATCAAAAGAAATGGCTTGACTCTTGATTTTTGAGAAATCATTAATTAAATCTATTTTTTGTGCTATGGAAATCAGAAGATAAGGACTACTAGGAAAAACTATTTTATTTGTAAGTGAACTCGAAAAAATAACTTCCCAAGAATTTTCATTTTTTAGAGCCAGATAATCTTGATTTCTAAAAAGTATCACCCATGGACTAACTGCTAAAGGTAGAAGCTTTTTTTTATAGTCCTCGCCCAATCCATCAAGAAAAGAATTAGTCTGCTTGCTGAAATTATTTCTAAGATTATCTACTTTGATTTCTCGGAATAAATTAATAGGTAAATCAGAAATCCAACCATCATTTAAGGCTAACAAATCTGTTTTTTCTTGAAGAGTAGAATCAAAGTTAAATTTCCTCAACTCGATATCTTTTATCGGGAAAAATTCCCAACCTGTAGATAAACTATTAACAAATTCAGCAGGGAAGGTACTTGAAACTCCTCTAAAAGCTAATTTCTTTTGAGACGTTGCGCACCCAGATAAAAAAAATAAAGAAGAAATCAATCCATATTTGATGAACTCTCTTCTTTCAATTGAATTAGTATTCATACTGTTAAGTCCCTATCATAAGTTTTTTTCTTATTTGACTTAAATAGATTACCAACCTCTCTATCACACCTTTCAATCATTTCTCTCTGACTCAATCCCTTGATTTGAGCTAGTAAAGATAATGCTCCAGCGCCAACACCCTCTTTAACATAACCAATTTCATAATCTCGAAGAACCTTTTGATTACTATCATTAAATCTATAACCACTAGCAAGACCTAAGATGTCTACTTTGAAATGATTAGACACATGATTCATTAGATGAATAAAAGAGTTTCTATTTTCCGCAGAAGAAAGTGATTCATCAATCAACCACGATGTAGTTCCTATTAGAATTTTACTAACAAATTCGGAGCGTGATGCAGGTTCAATTTCATTTAATGCCAAAGCCAACACTGCAATCATTTGACAACCTCCACCTAATAAAATCTCTTGGCCAGATTCTCTAGCTCCCATTAAAAGTCCAACTGCAATTGGCTGAAATGGATCTCCAACAGCAGCCATTAGCTCAACAGAAGAAGGATTCTTCTTTAATTTCGCTGCTTGAAGTCCTTGTTTAACTAATTTTGCCTTTAATTCTGAAGGTGGATTTCTGTGACTTCCGCTTATCAGACCATTAACATTTATTCCTAATCCAGAAAGAACTGCAAAAGCTGTAGTTGTACCTCCTGGGACACACTCCGTAATCAAAAGAGATTTTTTTAATTTCTTACCTATATCAAAGCCACCATTGAGTAAAACCTTAACTCTAGTTATTTCCATGGCATCCCCCGAACTCAAGCATCTAGCTGGTCCTATTTCAGGTGATTCAAGAGACACATAACTAAAAGGCGGCCTTTGCAGCAGTCCTGCCGCTATGACTGTTGGTTTGATTTTTAAGAACGTTGAGGCAACATAACTAATCAATGCAGGGGAGACACCTGCGGGTAAAGGAGGCAAAGACCATCTTTTTGGAGGTATAGGACCTCTCAATAAAAGTTCAGCATCTGCAACAGCGGTATATCGTCTAGAATCAGCCGTTGAACCAGCAGCCGAAATCCCCTCAATCTCTGCAGTTTGAGATCCAGCAAGAATTAAAAAAAAAGCCATATTCGTTATATTTTCTTGCCATCTTTCAACTCTTTCGTCAATCTTATTCTCTTGAAGGCCATCGCCAAAAGCTAATACACCTGACGACAATAAAATATAGTGGTTACCTATCATTTTATCAATTGGATTCTAGAGAAAGTAAATTTTCTAGCAAAGATGGTGGTTTAGGTATTGATGATTTAAGTCTTGGAAAAATCCAATAAGCCAATGCATGTATACAGAGAACGTAGACGATTTCTTGAGTTATAATCAGACATAGAGCAACTATTTGAACTAATAGCATATTCGGAGTAAAAGAAAGGTTAAAAATATCTATCCCTTTTTCAAGCAATCCTGCTCCAGCACGAGTAAGAATAACCCATAGATTCTCTCCCACCAATATAGACAACGAGAAAACCCTAACTAGAAATCCCATAGTTCCAATTAAGACTCCCACACTCCAACTCAACCACCAATTACATCCTTTTTCCCAACTATATCCTAGCCATAAGGAAAGTAATCCATACGGGAAAAGTACTAAAGGACCTCTTAGTGGACCCATCAAAACAGACAATAGTATTACGCATATCGTCACTCCTTCAATACCTGTTTTCACACCTCTACGAATTTGAAGAAGAGCCAATGGTAATGGTAAAGCAAGACGGAAAAAAGCTCCACCAATTGGTAAATAATAAAGAGCTATCCAGATCAAAGCTGTTGCAGCAGCCAGATAAGAGGACTCAACGATTTTCAAGGCTTGTCTCTTGCTGAGAGGACCTTTATAAAGGGATCTACTTTTTAAAAAGTTTTTATTATCTAATGTCAAAATTATAATCTTTTTAAAGATGTATTTTTTGAGAACCTCTCCTCATTAAAACGTTCGATCTTTTCCACCTCAAACTGGACCCCAGCTTTTCTTAGAGCTTCAGTAACAGTCTCGGCTGGAGCAGAGGGATTTGCACCTGATAATCTTATAATAATTCTATATGGCTGTGGATTGAAAATTGTTTTTTTTATTGATTTAGTTGATTTTTGACTAACTCTATCTTTATTAGACATAGAATTTTTTTTGATAGTTTTACCAAAATCATTTTCATTTTCTTTTGTATTATCTTTAATTTTTGATTTGATTTTTATTTTTTCATTAAGTTCTTTTATATTGTTATTATTTTTTCCTGAAGTTGCTGGGTTCTCAGTGAGATCAAAACTATCTTCCAACTTTTCGCCGATTAGAGTATTTGAGCATGATTGAAGTGGAAAAAGAGAAACTATGAGAAATGATCCAATAAATATTTTCTCAGCTAATCTTGAAATATTCAAAGTTTTATTTTGTTTTAGTAACTCTTACTTTACTGGCTCTTAGACGTCCTGTTTTAGTTATAGAAGGCGCTTTCTTAGAACTACTTTTTTTTGATTCTGAAGAAGCTAAATCTTTCTTGGTTGACTTTATTGTCTTTTTAGCAGAACTTTTTTTCTTTGATGATGTCTTTTTACTTGATTTTTTAGCCGCTAATAATTCAATCGCCTCATCAATTGAGATATCTTCAACACTTTTACCCTCTGGCAGAGAAGCATTTACTTTACCCTGTTTAACATATAAGCCATAAGGGCCATTAAATAATTGGATAGTTTCTTTTTCTCCCTCTGGGATACCAAGTTCCTTCAAAGCAGTTCTACCTCCTCTTCCTCTTTTAGGGATAGATAAAAGTTCAAGAGCTCTCTCTAGGTTTACTTGTAGAACATCATCTTCACCCTTAATTGAGCGATAGTCTTTCTCACCATCATTTTTGTTCCAAACCACATACGGACCAAATCTACCTAAACTTGATTGAACTCTACCTCCCTCTGGATGCTCTCCAAGTAGACGTGGTAATTGAATTAATCCAAGGGCTTCCTCAAAAGTCAAATTCTCTGGTTTCAAATTCTTTGGTAATGAAGTCCTTTTAGGATTTGGAGCTTTTTTTAATGACTTATCATCTAAATATTCAAGTGCTTTTTTAAGATCAATCTCATCCTCTTTTGTATCCTCTGGCAATAAAATCTGAACCTTTGATAAATCTTGCTTCAAATAAAGTCCATACTGACTACTTTTAAACAAGCGAAGGTTACCTAGCTTTTTTTTACCTTTAAGAATTCCAAGATCTTTCAATTCGACTACTAAACCCCTTTGAACAAAATGACCATATCTACCATTCATTAGATATAAATTCTGTCCAGTTTCCGGGTCGACTCCAAGTGACTCAGGACCCTCAGCTTTTTGTTTTAAGATCATCTCTGCGATATCTTCGTCCAAATCTGCAGGAGTAATTTCCTGTGGAAGAGTAGCTGTTATGGGCTTACCATTTTCACCAAGTTGCTTTGACTCTAAATATGTTCCAAATTTTCCCAACCTAACGATAGTTGAAAGTCCCTCAAGAGAAACAGATCGAAATTCTCCTCCATCTATATCTCCTTCTCTTTTTTGAACTTGATTCTCAAGGCCAGTATCACCTTTGTAAAAATCCTTCAGATAAGGGAGCCAACTAACTTTACCTGTTGAAATCTCGTCAAGTGTAGATTCCATTCGAGCTGTAAAGCTGGGATCGACAAGATCAGGAAAATGTTCTTCAAGAAGTGCTGTAACAGCAAATGCTGTAAAGCTTGGGATCAAAGAATTATTATTTAGAACTGAATATCCTCGGTCAACTATAGTTCCAATAATACTAGCATATGTTGAAGGACGACCTATACCTTCTTTCTCAAGTGTTTTAACTAATGAAGCTTCGCTATATCGAGCAGGAGGCTGAGTCTGATGCCCCAACGCCTCTACAATCTTAGCTGTTGGAGAATCTCCTACAGCTAGTCTAGGCAAAAGCACTTCTTGTCCTTCAAGTGCACTATCAGGATCATCAGTACCTTCAACATAAGCTCTGAAGAAGCCAGGGAAATCTATTCGCTTACCACTTGCCCGAAAAGATACATCAGATGCTTGTAATTCCACTCCAAGCATTGTCAATCTTGCATCCGCCATTTGACTGGCAACTGTTCGTTTCCAAATAAGTTCATATAAAGAAAGATCCCTCCCTTGCAAGTTTGATTCTTTGGGTGTTTTAAAACTCTCGCCAGAAGGACGAATTGCTTCATGGGCTTCTTGAGCATTTCTCGTCTTATTGGAGAATTGGCGTGGCGTTTTACTCAAGTAATCAACCCCATATTTTGATTCAACACACTTTCTTGAGGCATTAATTGCTTGATCTGATAAATGAACAGAATCAGTCCTCATATATGTAATAAATCCTCTTTCATACAAGCCCTGGGCACATCTCATAGTCTCCCTAGCTGATAATCGAAGTTTTCTATTAGCTTCTTGTTGTAATGTGCTTGTCGTAAAAGGAGGAACTGGTTTACGAATTGACGGTTTTTCTTCGACATTAACAACTTTCCATGTATCAGTAGTTAATTTTTCAGCAAGTTCCTTAGATTCTCCTTCCTTAAGCAATTTGACATTTCGACCAGATTTTAATAAACCAGTTGACTCATCAAAATCACTACCACTAGCAATTCTTTTTCCCCCAATTGAGGTCATTTTCACCTCAAATTCACTGCCTTCTTTTTCTAATTTTGCTTTTAAGTCCCAATAACTTCCGCTTTTGAAAGATCTCCTTGCTCTCTCTCTTAAAACTAGCAATCTTACTGCAACTGATTGGACTCTTCCAGCAGATAAACCCCAAGAAACTTTTTTCCACAAAAGAGGAGATAACGTATATCCAACCAATCTGTCTAAAATTCTTCTGGTTTCTTGAGCATGAACTAATTCCATATCAATTTCTCTTGTTTTAGATAACGCTTTAGAAATAGCTTCTTTAGTTATTTCATGAAAGACCATCCTCTTCACAGGGATTTTCGGATCAAGAACATTCATTAAATGCCAACTTATACTTTCCCCTTCTCTATCTTCATCAGTCGCAAGCAATAATTCACTAGCACCCTTCAAAGATTGTTTTAATTCCTTGACAATTTTTTTCTTGTCTTTGGGTACTACATACAGAGGGTCAAAATCAGCAGTTGTATTAACTCCAATCGTTGCCCACTTTTCACCTTTGTGCTTCGCAGGTATCTCTGAGGCATTATTAGGCAAGTCTCTTATGTGACCCATTGACGCAAGAACTTGAAAATCCCTAGGCAAAAACTCTTTAATAGTCTTTGCCTTTGTGGGACTTTCAACAATTACCAGAGTATGGTCAGTGGGCATCAGCTCAATTTCCCTCCTTCTTATCTAACGTACTGAATAGTAAAATGCATAGCCCAAAATGATAAAAAAGGCATATTTTATAACTTCGCTAGAGTTATAAAATCAGACACAGCTTAAAAACAATACATAAATGGGAGAACTTTTGTCTTTTCAAATATTCATAAATGAGCCTGTTGAGCTTTTAAATATCTCTTTAAATGCTAAAGCTGTGCTTCCAGAGGCTGCTGTCCTATTGGCGATGCTTGGGACGCTTTTAGTTGATTTAGCTGGTGAAAAGATATCAGCCCGATGGTCCCCTCCAATTTGTTATGCAGGTCTTATTTCGGCTTTGATTTTGCTATTGATGCAATGGAATGGGGAAGTTCAAGAATCTTTCCTAGGTGCATTTATTGCTGACAATCTTGCTATAGCGTTTAGAGGAGTGATAGCTCTATCAACTCTTGTTTCTCTGCTAATCAGTTGGAGGTATGCTGAACAAAATGGAAGTCCAATTGGTGAATTTGCAGCAATATTGTTAGCTGCGACTTTGGGCGCAATGCTTCTATGTGGCTCAACTGACTTAGTAAGTGTTTTTGTTTCACTGGAAACACTTTCTGTCGCTAGCTACCTGCTTTCGGGATATCTCAAACGAGACTCAAGAAGTTCAGAAGCAGCTTTGAAATATTTGCTAGTTGGTTCCGCTGCAGCAGCTGTATTTCTTTATGGAGCATCTCTACTTTATGGAATAAGTGGATCTACAAATTTAAAAGAAATAGGAATAACACTACTCAATGCTCCAACATCTTTGTCTGCATTAGCGCTGGTGTTCGTATTATCAACAGTAGCTTTTAAAATTGCAGCCGTTCCATTTCATCAATGGACACCAGATGTTTACGAAGGTTCTCCTACACCGGTAGTTGCCTTTTTATCAGTGGGGTCTAAAGCAGCAGGTTTTGCACTCGCAATAAGAATACTAGTAGGTTGTTTTAGCGCTTTTGACACACAATGGAAATTGCTTTTTACAGTTTTAGCTGTATTAAGTATGTCGCTGGGAAATGTTGTAGCACTAGCTCAAAAATCAATGAAAAGGATGCTTGCTTACAGCTCAATTGGGCAAGCTGGGTTCGTAATGATTGGTTTGGTTTGCGGAACTGAAGATGGCTTTGCTGCGATGGTTCTATACATGGCAGCTTATTTATTTATGAATCTTGGTGCATTTGCATGCATAATTCTTTTCTCAATTAGAACTGGAAGTGATCAAATTTCAGATTATGCAGGTCTATATCAAAAAGATCCATTAATCACTTTGGGGTTAAGTTTATGCCTTCTTTCTTTAGGAGGCATTCCTCCAATGTTGGGATTTTTCGGGAAAATTTATTTATTTTTTGCTGGATGGGCAGATGGACAATACTTACTAGTGAGTGTTGGTCTAGTTACTTCTGTTATCTCAATTTACTATTACATATCAGTTATAAAAATGATGGTTGTAACAGAACCAAAAGAAGCTTCAGATGTTGTAAAAGCATATCCATCAATAGAATGGTCCGTTCCTGGGATGTCATCTCTCAAAGTGGCTTTGATTTTTTGTGTCCTCGTAACTGCTATTGGTGGAATCATTTCAAATCCTCTCTTTGACTTTGCCGATAGTGCGGTAAACGGAACTCCAATACTCCGTGAAGCTATTACTATTGCAAGTAAGGGTTCAATTGGTTAAGCAAATTAATTCATTGAAAAAAGTTGTAGCACGTCTAACGAAAGTAAATAAATTTTATGGGGAAGGCTCAGTCAAAGTTAAAGCTCTTGACGAGCTAAACCTTGAGGTTTCCCAAGGCGATTACCTTGCCGTTATGGGTGCAAGTGGATCAGGGAAAAGTACTGCTATGAATATACTTGGATGCCTTGATCGACCTACTAATGGAACTTATGAACTAAATGGAACTGCGGTAGAGAAACTTGATGATGACTCATTAGCAGATATTAGAAACAAAGAACTTGGTTTTGTTTTTCAGCAATTTCATCTACTACAAGAAGTTTCAGCACTGGAGAATGTAATGCTCCCAATGATATACGCATGTGTCCCCTCATTAGAAAGAGAGAAGCGCGCTAAAGAGGCTCTTAATCGAGTAGGGCTTGGGAATAGGATGACAAACCTACCTAATCAATTGTCTGGAGGACAACAACAACGTGTTGCAATAGCAAGAGCAATAATCAATCAACCATCTCTATTATTAGCTGACGAACCAACTGGTGCTCTTGATTCCAAAACCACTGAGGATGTTTTAAATCTTTTTGACCAACTTCATAGTCAAGGAATAACAATTGTCTTAGTTACTCATGAAGACAATGTAGCTCAAAGAGCAAAAAAAATAGCAAGATTTAGAGATGGAAAAATAATAGAGATAACACATAACTAACGCAGGGAATTAACTCTGAGAAGACAATAATTTCACTTTATCTTTCCCAAAAAGAATCAATCTGCCACTTGAGTCAATACCTTTAATATCCCATTGATATCCAGTTTTTTTGTCAGTGTATTTTCTCGACCACAATCTTTGTTCAACCTCACTGCACAGAAACTTTTTATTATCTAAAAGTTCTAAAGATCTTTCTATTGCTATTAAAACTTCAGATGACCAAAAATTTATATTTATATTTTTATCTCCAATAATTTGTTTTAGTGAAACTGCCTCTTTAGGAACATTATTTAAGACGTTTAAACCAACTCCAACTCTTAATAATCTAAGTTTTTCTCCTCTAAAAAATAACCGAGGTAAAATTCCAGCTAATTTTTGACCATCAACAAGTAGATCATTTGGCCATTTTATTTTGACATCAATTCCTATCCGTTCAATTCGTTCAACCAAAGCTAAAGCCACAGCGAATCCATAAAGCTGAGAATTGTTTTCACAGTTACCTTTTCTTTTAATAGCGGTACTTACCCAAACCCCTCCTTTTGGTGAATACCATATTCGACCAGCCTGACCTTGACCAAATCTTTGACAAGAGGAAAATATAGCTATTGGCTGATTTTCTTTGACTGGTTTCTTTGCGATCCAATTTGATAGCTCTATTTCCGTACTAGCACAAATGGGTTTAAGGATTAATTTCCAAGATATTGGAGAGGGGTGATTTAATTTGAGATATCTATAAACCAACCCAACACCTCTATCGGGTTTTTTATTATTCATATTTTAAAAATAACGTATTTTGAAAATATCAAGAATTATCCATTGACTTTTTCATCTCCTCTAATTCAACTTCAACTTCTTGTATTTCTACTGTCTTTAATTCATTTACATCCAATTCAGATGGGGGCAAAGCTATTGCTTCAACCCCTGATTTCAATTGAGTCCTCAAAATATCTAATTCTTTCTCTATATCATCACCTCCTTCTAATGCTGCAAACTTACTTTCCAAATCCTCGCCAGCCAACTCTAATGCTGCCTGACCAGAAGCTTCCAACGCTTCAACTTTATCTTCCATTCGCTCAAAAGCTGCCATCGCAGACTTACTACCTAAATCACCAACTGCGCTTTGAATTTGCTGTTGTGCTTTAGCTGCTTGAGCTCTTGCTTTAAGCATATCTTTCTTAGTTCGAGCCTCAGCAATCTTTCTCTCTAATAACAAAAGGCTTTTCTTAAGCTTTTCAACTTGACCATTTTGTGTTTGAAATTGAGTAGATAAAGATTCAAAAGTTTCTTGAAAAGTTTTTTTTCTACTCAATGCTTCTCTAGCCAGATCATCCTCTCCTTTCTTCAAGGCTAATTCAGCTCTGTTAAACCAATTTTTAATTTGCTCTTTTGCTTGATTTGCTTGATTCTCTAATCTTTTTTTACTTGCAATAGCCATGGCAACCGCTTGGCGAAGCTTAACCAAGTCTTCCTGCATATCAGCAACAGACTGATCAAGTATTTTTATTGGATCTTCGGCATCACTCACAAAAGCATTAAGATTTGCCCTTATCAAGCGGCTTAACCTATCTAATAATCCCATGAGGATCTTTTATGCAATCTAAAAAATATTAGCTAGATTTAAGCACTAACTTACCAATAGTGTCTAACAAAAATTGATTTTAGAAGACTTAAAACATAAATCAAAAGCAAAAAGAGAGAAGTCAATTTATGCATGCTTAGAAGAAATCAAGTCCTCATGGAAAGGCAATGTTGGAGGACTCATACAAGATTGGGCAGAAATAGCTGGTGAGCAACTAGCACTAAATTGCACACCGCTAAACATCCAAAATAAGGTTTTAACGATTGGATCAAGTCATCCACAATGGAGACAAGCGCTACAGTACCACCGTTTAGAATTAATTGAATCTTTAAAATCGTATGGATATCAAATAAAAGAGATTCGCATTAGACAACATTATCCAAATGATTTAGTTACGAGAGAAAATGAAAAAGATATATGGGAAAAGCACCCAAGTAGAACTGACAAGAATGGAATCAAAAATTGTCCCCTATGCAAAGTACCTTCTCCTAATGGAGAAATTAAATTATGGGGTAAATGTAGTTTTTGTAGAAGAAGAGAATTGAGAATAAATTGAACGATTTCTATTTAGGTTTCAAGTAATAAAATTCCCATTTGCCCCATTGCTAATGTTTGGTATTTTGCTTTTTTGAAGCCTGCAGAAAGTGCAAAATGAATTTGTTTTTCGCCTGAAGGGAAATTAACTAAGCTTTTTTTTATATATGAATATTCTTTTCCCAATCCAAAAAAAGAAGAGATGGGAACAACATAACAGCTTAAATAAATTTTTTGGAATAGTCCTTGGATGGAAGGTCTTTCAAAAGATCTAAAATCTAAGATCCCTGCTCTTCCGCCTGGTTTCAAAATCCTAAAAGCCTCTCTAAGTCCTTCATAAGGACTGGAAAGATTCCTTAAACCATAGGCCATTAAAAGACCATCAAATTGATGTGATTTGAGATTTGTCTCTAAAGCATCACCTTTTATCCATTTTATTGAGGAATATTTTTGTTTAGATCTTTCTCTTGCAACTAATAAGGCTTGAGAGGCTGAATCTATCCCAAAAATATTTTCAGAACTCTTTATGTATCTAGCCAAAAGTATTGACATATCTCCAGTTCCACAGCAAAGATCTATCCATTTTTCCCCAAAAGTTGGATTAAGAATATCCAATAATTGTTTTTTCCAAAATCTATGTAATCCAAAGCTAAAAATATCATTTAAAAAATCATATTTTGAAGAAATTGAATTAAACAAATCCTCTATAGCTTTTGTATCCCCAGGCCTCATATAAATACTGAAAAAACTTAACTAGTAAAAAATTTTAAGACGTAAAAATTAATTTTACATCCTTTGATGAGATTATTTATCATTCAATTGGTCTTATTGGTAAATTTTCTTTAATCAAATATTCTTTTATTTCTTTGATAGTTAATTGTCCATCATGCAATAAGGAAGCCAAGAGAGCCGCTGAAGATTTCCCAAGAGTAAAAGCCTCTTTAATATGACTCAAGCAACCAGCTCCACCTGAGGCTATTACAGGAATTGGAACCTTTTCAGAAATAGATTTAGTCAGTTGTATGTCATATCCATTTTGAGTTCCGTCACCGTCCATGGAAGTTAATAGAATTTCCCCTGCTCCTAGCTCAAATGCTTTTTCTGCCCACTCGATAGCATCCAAACCAGTTTTATTTCTTCCACCGCTGACATAAACATCCCACTTATTGTGAATATTTTCATTTTTTTTTGCATCTATGGCAACCACAATACATTGTGATCCAAAACGATTAGCCCCTTGAGAAATTAGTGAAGGGTCCTTAACAGCACTGGAATTTAAACTTACTTTGTCAGCTCCTGCTCGTAACAATTCATTTATTCCATTCAATGAATTTATCCCCCCTCCAACAGTAAAGGGAATGGTTACTGCTTCTGATGTTCGTCTGACCATCTCAACCAAAGTTGATCTTTTCTCGTGAGTCGCAGTTATGTCCAGAAAGACCAATTCATCTGCTCCAGCCTTGCTGTATCTACATCCCAGCTCAACTGGATCACCTGCATCTCGCAATCCAACAAAGTTAACCCCCTTCACTACTCGTCCATTTGAAACATCAAGACAAGGAATTAATCTTAAAGCAACCATGATTTTTAAACAGGGGAACTGTTATGGTTGCCCAAACAAAAGCATTTTAATGCCATGGCTAAGCCAACCTCCCTTTCAAGGATAGGTTCAAAAATTAAAATCAATATTGAACGTGTAAGAGATCGCATACCTTCTTATTTGATCAACCAACTATCTGAGGACCCAAGAGGTACTGTAATCGATTACAAGATGACTGATGGTAGAGGTGGTATTGGTGTGGTAATTAAAATGAATGATGGAAGCAAACATTGGTTCTTCGAAGATGAAGTTTCTTAACCCTGAGAGAAAAAAGTGAGTGATGCTAGGCAACTCCTTGGAATAAAAGGAGGCTCTGAAACAAAAAACATTTGGAAGCTTCGTTTGCAACTAATGAAGCCAATCACATGGATTCCGTTGTTATGGGGAGTCATATGTGGAGCAGCGGCTAGTGGAAATTACCACTGGGAATTAAGCAACGTTTTTGCTTCAGTAAGTTGCATGTTTATGAGCGGTCCACTCTTAACTGGATATACCCAAACAATAAATGATTACTTTGATAGAGAAATCGACGCTATAAATGAGCCTAATAGACCAATACCGTCAGGGGCAATTTCACTTTTTCAGGTGAAATGTCAAATTTGGGTTCTATTAATAGCTGGTCTTGGAGTTGCTTATTTATTAGATTTATGGGCACATCACACCATTCCTTCTGTTCTCCTTCTTGCCTTGGGAGGTTCATTTGTAAGTTTTATTTACTCAGCACCACCTTTAAAACTTAAGCAAAATGGGTGGCTTGGAAATTATGCACTTGGTGCGAGCTATATAGCTCTACCCTGGTGGGCTGGGCAGGCTCTATTTGGACATTTAACGTGGACAACTGCTCTTCTTACTCTTGCCTATAGCTTGTCAGGTTTAGGAATCGCTGTAATTAACGATTTTAAAAGCGTGGAAGGTGATAAAAGCCTTGGACTTGAATCTCTTCCTGTCGTGTTTGGAATTAAAAATGCAAGTCGTATTAGCGCAGGGATGATAGATATCTTTCAGCTGGCAATGGTAGTCGTCTTAATCGCGATAGGACAACATTTTGCATCTGTTATTCTGGTTTTACTAATAATCCCTCAAATAACATTTCAAGACATCTGGCTTTTGCGTGATCCACTAAGTTTTGATGTTAAATATCAAGCAAGCGCACAACCATTTCTAATCTTAGGAATGCTTGTAACGGCAATCGCAATAGGACATAGTTCCTTAATAAGTTTATAAAATTAATCATTAAATATAAAACAAATTCAGAGTTATTTAAATTGGGTTATGCATACATTTATTGTATATATTTTTTTATTTATTTAAAACAGCAATATAAAAACCATCTCCATTATCCTCCTCACCAGGCCAGATCTGTTTTTCATATTCCAATGAAAGCTCAGTCTTTAATTTAAGAAAATTTTGTATCTGATTAAAATTTTCATCAGGATGAATAGTACAAGTGGAATAAACCAACTTACCTCCATTTTTTAATAATGGTGTTATGGAATTGAGTAACTGACTTTGAAGTAAAACAAGCTTCTGAATATTTTCCTTATTCATCCTCCATCTTGCATCAGGATGGCGAGCAAGAGTACCCAATCCTGAGCATGGAGCATCGATTAATATACGATCAAAAAAACCTTTCCATTCAGGATGTTTAACCAATAATTGATTGGAATCACAGACTAATATTCGCAAACCGTGAATCCCAAGTCTCTCTGAGTTCGCAATTATTTTTTTAGATCTTCGGGATGATCTATCAACAGACCAAACCTGGCCCTTGTTACTCATTAATTCAGCAATATGTGTTGTTTTACCACCTGGAGCAGCACAAGCATCAAGAATCTTTTCTCCAGGCAAAGGTCCTAATGATGGGGCAATTAGCTGTGAAGATCTATCTTGAACGCTCCACTTACCTTCTTCAAAACCAGGCCATCTCCTAGGTTCACCAACACCAGCTCGAACTTCCAACCCGTAAGGACAGTTTGGAATTATTTGATTTTGAATACCACAGTTATCAAAAAGTTCTTTTACATCTTTTAAATCTGCGCGCAATTTATTCACTCTTATATCAATAGGACTAATTCTGTTGAAAGCTTTAGCAATTTTCTTAGCATCTTCGACTCCCTTCCAAGCAATTAATTCATCTACCAACCAAAGAGGAAGAGACTCGTTTTTTGCCAATTCCAAATTTGGATTATTTGATTTAGGTAATTGGAGACCTTTCTCTTTTGTTCTCAGAGCTGATCGCAAGATTCCATTAACAACAGGAGCAAGTTTTTTCAAATGATGAGTTTTCGCAAGCTCGACAGTTGTATTGATTGCAGCAGCTGGAGGAATACGCTTCATTTTCAAAATCTGATAAAGCCCAAGATGCAATAGCCACCTGAGTAATGGAGGTTGTTTTTTAGCCGGTACTTTTCCTAAAAAATCAATCCAACAATCTAAGTTATATCTCTGACGAATTGCACCATAAGAAAGTTCAGTTATTAATGCTTTATCTAATGACTTGAATGAGTAAAGATTAAAGATCCTTTCCAATGCCACATCTGCGAAAGCTCCTCCACCTACTGCTTGGATAACCTCCCAAGCAGCTCTTCTAGTATCTAATCCTGTTATGGATGTCATATTTCACTAAAATACAATCATTTAAAATTCAGTTAACAGCAAAGTGTTGCCTTACCAATCATAGCTCGAACACCGCTAAAGTCTTTTCCTGCAATGCCTCTCCAAGGAACAACCACGGCTAGGCCAACTCAAAATGTGTAACATAAGATACTTTTAAACCTCTCATTCGAACGTAAAATTTGATACAACTTCTTTAATGTGTGAGGACACAATGAAGCTTTTTCAACGTTTATTAGTAGCTCCTGCAGCTCTAGGCCTTATGGCTCCAGTTGCAGCTAATGCAGATTCTGCATTCACATCAACTACAACTCTTTCTGGTAGTGCTGTTTTCACTGTTGGTTCTGTTTCTGACGGCGGAACAACAGATAAGGAAGAAGAGCTTTATATGCAATATGCATATGGCATTGATCTAAACACTAGTTTTACTGGTGAAGACCTATTTACAGCTGGAATTCTTACAGGTAATGCAAGTGGTCCTTTAGCAAACATGGACAGCGCTGAGACCGGTGGCGGAACACTTGCAGTTGAATCTCTTTACTACTCATTCCCTGTTGGAGATCTTTCTGTAACAGCAGGTCCTTTGGTTGACCAAGATGATGTAGTTGCAGCAACAGCTTCTGCTTATTCAGATACATTCAGACTAGGCGCTATGCCTTACTCATTGGCTGGCAACGAAACTGGTCCTGGAGTTGGCGTTGCTTACTCTAACGACAATGGTGTGGTTGCTTCTGCTAGCTTCGTTTCTGTTGGTGGTACTGATTCAACTGTTGGAATCGGTGGTGACAATGGTGACGACGTGTCAACTGTAACCCTTGGATATAACGGCGACGGATTTGGTGGTGGTCTTGTAATCGCTTCCAACGACGGAGAAGCTGGAACAACTGGTTACGACACATTTGGTGGTGGTATCTACTACAGCCCTGAGTCAATCCCAGCAACAATCAGCGTTGCTTATGACACAAAAGATCCAGAAGGAACTGCTAAAGACGAAACTGACTTTTTCGTTGGTATCGACTATGAAGTAGGCCCTGGAACATTAAGTGCTGCTTACAATTCAACTGATGTTGACGGTAGTGATTCTGCTGACTCAACAGGGTTTGAAGTTTCTTACACTTATGCAGTGAACGACAGTGTTACAATCACTCCAGGTTTCTTCACAGTAGAAGATACAAGTACTGGTGATGATGACTCTGGTGTTGTTGTTGAAACAGTATTTAGCTTCTAAATTAATTAGAAATCTAAATTAAAAGTCAAATAAAAAAGCTCCTGTTCAATGGACAGGAGCTTTTTATTGGTTTACAAATTTTTTCATCAAATGTTTTTAAAATAACTTTTTACGAACTATTTTGTTTTTCAAATTGCAATCAAAACCACTATATTCATCAAACAGCGTAAACCGTTCTATAAGTCATAAGAAATGCCTCTACTACCTAGACGTTTTGAACGTATAAAATCAGTACTTAATAGGAGGATTTCTGATCTCACCGTCCTAATTGAGAATGTTGAAAAGCCACATAACCTATCAGCGATAATACGAAGCTGTGATGCAGTTGGTGTTCTTGAGGCATATGCAATCTTCAACAAAGAGAAATTTTTAACCTTTAATAGCACTGCTCAAGGGAGTCAAAAATGGGTAAAAGTAAACCAATACAAAGAAACCACTGAAGCAATAAAAGTTCTTAAAAAAAAGGGATTTAGATTGTATGGCACAAACTTGAATCCCACGTCAATTGACTATAGAAAATGTAATTTCAAGGGTCCAACAGCATTTGTACTTGGTGCCGAAAAATGGGGGATCAGTGAAGAAGCCATGTGTCTAATGGATGAGCATATTCATATTCCAATGAGAGGTATGGTTGAATCTTTAAATGTATCAGTTGCTGCATCTGCATTATTATTTGAAGCGCTAAGACAACGACAAGTAGCAAATATAATTCCTGAGTCTGGAGAAGGTATGAGCGAAAAAACATACAAAGAAAAAATCTTTGAGTGGGCTTACCCAGAGGTTGCCGAATGGTGTAAAAGCGAAGGTAGAGAATATCCAGAAATTAATGAAAAGGGTGAAATTATTGATGATCTCCCAAGAACAGAAAAAATGAGGTATTGAATTCCAAACCTCAAGTATGATTCAATCCTGCAGACTAGTTTCACTAATAAACTTCTCTAAGCCTTCTCCAATAAAAGAAAGACCCAACACTAAAACGAACATAGCCATGCCAGGATAGATCGCAGTCCACCAGATACCAGTAGGTAATGCAACTAATGCCATATTTAAATCACTTCCCCATTCTGGAATATTTTCAGGAAGACCTAATCCAAGAAATCCCAATCCCCCAAGAACCAATACAGCATCTGCAGCATTAAGTGTTAAGACCACAGGAACAGAAGTAAGGACATTTTTAAGAAGGTACTTTCTTATTACCCAAAGAGGGGAAGCTCCCATTGATATTGCTGCCTCTATATAAAGTTCTGATTTAACCTGTGAAGTCTGATTTCTGACAAGTCGAAAATATTGAGGAATATAAACTACACACAATGCTATTGAGGCATTCAATATGCCTCTCCCCAATAAAAATGCCATCACCACAGAAAGGAGGAGGACAGGAATGGTATAAAGAGTATCCATAAAAAGAACTAAAATCCTATCCAAAGGTCCACCAATGTAGCCACTCAAAAGTCCCAAAGGGATTCCTACGATAACAGCAAGAGATACGGCAACAAAAACAACCTGTAACGCAACTCCACTCGCAGCCAAAGTTCTGATACAAACATCTCTTCCTAGTCGATCTGTTCCACACCAGTGATCTATAGATGGAGCTGAAAAAATCGGATTCCCTAATCCAAATTGACCATTAGGTATAATCTCTAATGAGATTAATAGTGGCATTAAAATAGAGATAATTATATATACAGATAGAATTATCAACCCAGCGAACAATAATCCTGCCGACAAATTCTTTCGTCTTAAAAAAACTCTGAAATTCAATAGCCAAATAATAAGACCTAATTAAATTTAGCGGTAAAAGGTAGAAATTAAAAAAAAAATTGCTTAAATAAATCAATACGTACAATTTAAGATGCATTTAAAAAATGATGGTCTCACCGTAGGGGAGCTCTCAATAACAATTGCAGCGTTAATAATTATAGGTTTCATATGGACAAACCTAACCAAAGAGAAAGGGAATCAGGAAGTCTCAATGTTTATAAAAAATTCAAGTGAGATAAGCTATACAAAACAAACATAGATTATAAAGAGATCTATTAATCATTATTTAATTTCAATACAGCCATAAAAGCCTCTTGGGGAACATCTACTTTTCCCATAGACTTCATTCTTTTTTTCCCTTTGGCTTGTTTCTTCAATAATTTCTTTTTTCTAGAGATATCGCCTCCATAACATTTGGACAAAACATCTTTTCGTAAAGCACTAATACCTACACTTGCAATAATTCGACTCCCAATTGAAGCTTGTATAGGAATTTTAAATTGCTGTTTTGGAATAAGTTCTTTTAATTTCTCAACAAGTCCTTTCCCGACACCATAGGCATTATCTTTATGAACAATTGTCGTTAAAGGATCTGCTCTCTCTGAATTAATTAAAACGTCCAATCTGACTAAATCATTTTCTCTATAACCAATCAAGTGATATTCCATAGAAGCATATCCCTTAGTTCTACTTTTCATCTGATCAAAAAAGTCGGTGACAACTTCTGCTAAAGGTATTTCATAAATAAGAGTGACTCGATCAGTAGTTATATACTTCATATCAATAAAGTCCCCTCTTCTGTCCTGACAAAGTCCCATCAAAGTTCCGTTGTAATCATTGGGAGCATAGATTTCCATTCGGACGTAAGGTTCTTCTATGGTTTCGCGTTTTTGAGGGTCTGGCAGTGTAGCGGGATTATCGATCATCAAAACTTCTCCATCAGTCATTTTCACTTTATAAATAACTGAGGGTGCAGTAACAATTAAATCCAAATCATATTCGCGTTCTAAACGCTCTTGAACAATTTCCATATGTAATAAACCTAAAAATCCACAACGGAAACCAAATCCCATTGCACTACTTGTTTCAGGTTCATATTTCAATGCAGCATCGGATAGCTGTAATTTATCCAGAGCCTCTCTTAAATCTGGATATTGATCTGCATCAGTTGGGAACAACCCACAAAAAACCATTGGCTTAGCTTCGGTATAACCTGGTAAAGCTTCTTCAGCAGGCCTATCTTGCAAGGTAATGGTATCCCCGACTCTTGCATCAGCAACTGCTTTTATAGATGCAGCTAAGTATCCAACCTCACCGGAATGAAGAGCATTTACTTTTACTTGATCAGGAGCCATAACACCTATTTCATCTAACTCATAACTTTTTTTGCTAGCCATAAGTAAAACCTTGTCTTTCTTACTTATGCCACCACTCATGATTCTGAAATAGACAATCACACCTCTGTAAGGGTCGTAATAAGAATCGAAGATAAGTGCTTTTGTAGCCTGATCAGGATTTTCTTGCGGAGAAGGTATTCTTTCTACTACTGCTTGCAGTATTTCTGGAATACCAACACCTGTTTTAGCAGAACAGGAGATTGCTTTAGATGTATCCAATCCAATAATTGATTCAATCTCATTTTTGATTTTCTCAGGATCAGCACCAGGCAAATCAACTTTATTGAGAACAGGAATAATTTCTAAATCATTTTCCAAGGCGAGATAAACATTCGCCAAAGTTTGAGCTTCAACTCCTTGACTAGCATCAACAACAAGCAAAGCACCTTCACAGGCCTGCAATGATCTACTCACCTCATAAGAAAAGTCAACATGACCAGGAGTATCAATCAAATTCAGTACATATTCCTCTCCATCATCCGCTTTATAATTCATACGCGCAGCCTGTAATTTTATAGTTATTCCTCTCTCTCTCTCAAGGTCCATATTATCCAAGTATTGTTCTTGCATGTCTCTAGTCGAGACAGTGCCAGTATCCTGAAGAAGTCTGTCTGCCAAGGTTGATTTGCCATGGTCAATATGAGCAATTATGCAGAAGTTCCTTAAACGAGAAACTGGAACATTAGTCATTCGAAAGCAATTAGAGGAACAGGTTCTTTGTTTATCAATTCAACTTTGAATAAAGATTAAATATAACTCACTAATACTAAAGTTTTAAATTAATTTAAGTAAGAAATCGTTTCTTTTGCGAATTGCCAAAAGTGCTTCTTGATTTGAATTAATATCCGACCCAACACTTGGAAAAAGCTCTAACATTTTATTTTTCCATTTACTTGATTTCATTTTTTCAGACCAGCAACGGTTTAAAACTTCAAGCATGATTGTTACTGCTGTGCTTGCGCCAGGAGAAGCCCCAAGCAAAGCAGCTAAAGATCCATCCGATGAGGTAACAACCTCTGTCCCCATTTTTAAAACGCCACCTTTAGAAGATTGTTTTATGATTTGAACACGCTGTCCTGCAATTGAAAGTTTCCAATCATTTGGTGAAACCATAGGGAGAAATCTTTTTAAAGTTTCAATTCGATCTTCATTTGTTTGTGTTAGTTGATTTAACAAGTATTTTCCTAAATCAATATTTCCAAATCCTGCTTGCAACATAGAAAAAAGATTAGTTGTTTTAATCGATCTGAATAAATCCAATTTTGATCCATATTTTAAAAAATTTGAACTAAAGCCTGCAAATGGACCAAACAAAAGAGACCTTTTCCCATCTATCCATCTTGTATCTAAGTGAGGCACAGACATTGGTGGAGCTCCAACTGCTGCGTTTCCATAAACTTTTGCATTATGTATCTTTGTTGATCTTTCCTCTTCACAAATCAACCATTTGCCGCTGACCGGAAAACCTGCATATGACAATCCTTCTGGAATTTTCGATTTTTGTAAGAGAGTCAAAGCTCCTCCTCCAGCCCCGAGGAAAACAAACTTTGATCTAACAATTCTGTTGTTTTTTACTCCTCCTTTCAAAGATAAATACCAATCTCCTTCATTATCTTGTTGAAGATTTTCAACATTAGTGGAGTAGTTAATCTCAATAGAATTTGCCTCTTCAATTTGATTGATATATGAGCGAGTTAAATTACCAAAATCAATATCAGTTCCTCTTTGAATTCTTGTCGCAGCAATCTTCTCACTCTGTCTCCTACCTTCCATAATCAATGGAATCCAATTTTTTAATTCACCATGATCCTCAGTAAATTCCATTTGTGCAAAAGCGGCATGAGAACTAAGTTCAGAAAATCTTTTTTTAAGCATAGAAATATCTTCATCTCCAAAAACAAGACTGATGTGTGGCAACTTATTTAAAAA
>Ga0209433_10000150_pt1 | contig 21057 bp, 16 predicted proteins | sample METZYME_5_50m_FD_187552 | JGI IMG/M metagenome (GOLD analysis project Ga0209433, IMG submission 187552) | Marine microbial communities from oxygen minimum zone in mesopelagic equatorial Pacific - METZYME_5_50m (SPAdes) (version 2) | ecosystem: Environmental > Aquatic > Marine > Oceanic | place...
AGCTCCTATCCCCTTGGCAACTGCAAGATCGCAGTATTTCATAGCCCGAGAGATAATGTCGTCAATCGATTGCAGCGGCTTGAGTTCACCCCATAAACTTATACCTTCCAACAAAGTGCCTGAGACATTGAGCCTTGGATTACCCAATGACAAAGTTGCATCCATATGGAAGTGTGGATCAATAAATGGTGGTGACAAAAGACACCCTTCGGCATGAATAGTTTCCTTTGAGTCCCCTAAAATAGATTTAGCAATTTCAACTATTTTCCCATCCTTGCAGGCAACATCAAACTCCCCTCTGCCATCTGTGAGGCTGACGCCCTTTATCATTAAATCAAACATCATCTAACCTTACCTTTGCCCTTTGTACCAAGGTGTCAATAAAGCTCTAGGATAGTCTGCCGATCTTGCTGCTATCACCAACGCTACAATTGACAAAACATATGGGGCCATCAAAAAAACTTGCCCAGGAACAAGGGCCCCCATCTCGGTTTGTAATCTTACTTGCAAAGCATCAAAAGCACCAAATAAAAGTGCACCTATTAAAGCTTTTCCCGGTCTCCAACTTGCAAAGATTACGAGCGCAATACAGACCCATCCACGACCATTAACCATCCCAAAGAAAAATGCATCAAAAGCGCTCATTGTTAAAAAAGCCCCGCCAAGAGCCATCAGAGCTGAGCCAATAACGATTGCCCACATTCGAATTGCATAAACTGATAAACCCTGAGCATCCACACTATTCGGGTTATCCCCAACTGCTTTTATTGCCAATCCAAGGTTTGTACGATTCAGCACATACCAAACTAATAATACCATGATTAAAGCGAGCCAAGTTAAAGCGGTTTGCTGGAACAAAACTAATCCAATAAATGGTAAATCAGAAAGTATAGGAATATCCAATGGTTGAAACGGCTCAATTCTTGGGGGTGATGAAACATCCGGCAACGCTGTTCGATAAGTGAAGTAGCTTATAGAAGTAGCAAACAAAGTTATTCCAAGCCCACTAACGTGCTGCGAAAGCCCGAGTGGCACAGTAAGTAGCGCGTGTATTAATCCAAAGAATGCACCACATAAAAATGCGACTAAAATTCCACCCCATAGTCCAGCACCTAACCATGTGGCCATCCAACCACACATTGCACCTACAACAAATATACCTTCAATCCCTAGATTTAAGGTGCCAGATCTCTCACAAATTAAAGCTCCTAACACACCAAAAATTAAGGGTGTTGCGATCCTTAGAGATGCTGCCCAAAAACTATCCGTAAGCAAAATATTAAGGATATCAATCATAAAATCTTGTCCCAGTACCAGCACGCACAATTTTAAATTTTGCGATAAACCCTCCAACTAACACACATAAAAGAGATACTGATACGACTAAGTCTGCTAGGAAAGATGATATCCCCATTGCCCTACTCATGCTGTCAGCCCCAACAAACACAGAAGCAATAAAAACTGATGCAATTATAACACCGATTGGAGATAATCCTGCCAACATGGCAACTACTATTCCCGCATATCCAAAACCAGGCGAAAGATCTGCAGTGAGATAACCTTTTAGTCCGGCAACTTCACTCACGCCGGCAAGCCCTGCAAGACCCCCGGAAAGAAGGGCCACTCCAAAGAGTGAACGATTTATGTTTATCCCTGCATGCTTTGCAGCAGATGAGTTTTCCCCAACAGCTCTTAATTTAAATCCCCAAACTGAGTGCTTTATCATGAAATGGGCTATTACAGCTAAAATAACAGCTAAAATCAAACCAGAATGAACGCGCATTCGATCAATTAGTGGTGGAAACATACCCTGATCCAAAATTGGAGCTGACTGCGGCCACCCCAAACCCATTGGATCCTGCAAAGGTCCTTCTAACAACATTTGAAGAAAGATGATTATAATGAAGTTGAGCAAAAGTGTTGTTACCACCTCATCAGCGCCAAAACGTACTTTCAGATATGTTGGAGCAACCATTCCTACTGCGCCAGCACAGGCTCCCAAGACTATAATTAAAGGTAATAAAAAAATAGCAGGTAAATCAAAAAAACCTGACCCTACAGTCACAGCAGCTATTGCGCCAAGGTAAAGTTGACCTTCAGCACCTATATTCCAAAGTTTTGCCCGAAAAGCGATTGCCGCAGCAAGACCAGTAAAGATTAGCGGTGTAGCCCGGGTCAACATCTCTGAAACAGCAAAAACAGAGCCAAAAACACCCTTCGCCATCTCAACATAAGCAATTAGGGGATTAGCGCCGGCTGAAATTATTGGTATCGCCGCAAATAATAAAGAAACTATAGCCGCGATTATCGGTATGAATATCGTGCTACTGTTTGATATCTTTTCCCTTGGTTCGATGCGGATCATACAGACTCTCCCGCCATCATTAAGCCTATAGCCTCTCGGCTACTTGAATTGACATCATTTAAGTTACCATCTCTCATAACCACTATTCTATCGGCTAACCCTAAGATCTCATCTAAATCTTCAGAAATTAGAATAACGCCTCCACCCCGATCTCTGGCTTCAATTAGATGCCTCTGAACATCGGACGCCGCACCCATATCAAGTCCCCGAGTTGGTTGATTAGCCAGAATTATCTCTGGTTGTTGTTCAAAAACTCTAGCCAAAATGAGCTTCTGAATGTTCCCTCCAGATAATAAACGAGACGCTTGATCTATACCTGGCCCTCGCACATCATATTTTTCTGATAATGTTTGCGCATTATCATTAATTACGGAGGAACGCAGAAAACCAAAGTTTTGAATTAGAGGATCATCCAAGCGCTCAATAACCATATTTTCAGAAACACTTAAGCCACCGACTATTCCCTGCCGATGCCTATCCTCTGGAATCCTTCCAAACCCCAATTTTATCATATTCAAAGGGTTTATATTTTGAATGGCCACACCTTTTAAAAGTATTGAGCCTTTATCAGGCGATGCCAAACCAGAGATAAGATCAGCGAGTACATTTTGACCATTTCCTGAAATCCCGGCAATTCCTAAAATTTCATGCGATTTTAATATTAAACTTATATTTTGAAGAGAGTCTCTTTTTGACCGGCCGGCTACAGAAACATCATTTAACGATAAAATTGGCCCACCAGGAGTTATTCTTTTTGGAGATACTTTTTGGGTTTCACTTCCAACCATTAAGCGTGCAATTTTCTTTTCGCTTGCATTTGAAGTTTCCATACTTCCAACATTTTTACCTTGGCGCAAAACAACAAGCCTATCTGAAAAAGATAAAACTTCACGCATTTTATGAGTTATGAAAATGACCGACAAACCATGGTTAGTCATTCGTCTTAAATTGGAAAATAAAGCATCTGCCTCTTGTGGTGTGAGAACTGCTGTTGGTTCGTCAAGTACCAGAATATGAGCATCCCGGTATAATGCTTTAAGGATTTCAACACGCTGCCTTTCTCCTACTGAAAGTCTTCCCACGGGAATGTCGAGCGGTGCATCTAAACCACTGTTAGACATTATATTGTTAATTTTTTTTTCAGCTTTTCTCTGATTGCGCCTCAACGAAAACAGCGGCTCGGCGCCCAAAGTAATATTATCAAAAGCTGTAATATTTTCAGCAAGAGTAAAATGCTGATGGACCATTCCAATTCCCGAAGCCAAAGCAGCACTAGGATTACCCAGCTCTAATGGGACCAAATCACCATTGACACCCCTAATCTCAATATTTCCAGAGTCCGGTAAATAATGACCAAACAACATATTCATAAGCGTTGTTTTACCTGCACCATTTTCACCAAGAAGCGCTAGAACTTCTCCTTTTTGAAGGTGAATCGTTACATCATCATTCGCTAGAATTGAGCCAAAGCGTTTTGCAAGCCCGTTGAGCTTTAATACAGTCGATGCTTCCATTTTTGAAGTGCGCTGCCCACCGTTGCAGCCAGCGCTAGTACTTTCTAATTATCAGAAGTGGGACGGGCGTCGTTAACGTTGACCCTGAAAAGACCATCCAAAATTTCTGTTTCTCTCGCCTTTACAGCAGCTGCTGTTTCCGCAGACATGAGATTTTCATCCATAATTAGTGATCCACCACCGTAAGCCATAAAACTATACTGTCCATAGTCCGCGGCCTCGAATGATCCGTCTGCCACGCGGGACACCGCTTTATCTATTGTGGCTTCCATATGCCAAATAGCAGACGCCATTATTGTCCCAGGGTAATCCCCTGAAGTATCAATAACATTTCCGATAGCTTTAACTCCACGCTCTACTGCTGCATCAGAAACACCGAATCTTTCTGCATACATAACGTCTGCCCCAGCATCCATCATAGCAAAAGCACTTTCCTTCGCTTTTGGAGGATCGTACCAACTATCAATAAAGTTCACTAAGAATTTGACATCAGGATTTACTTCGCGGGCACCATCCATAAAAGCATGCATTAGACGATTTACTTCCGGTATAGCATACCCACCAACCATACCTATTAAATTGGATTTTGTAGCAGCGCCCGCAACCATGCCAGACAGATATGAGGGTTCATGAATCCAGTTGTCAAAAACAGAAAAGTTTGGAGCAACAGGTGTGAAAGATGAGCCCATCAAAAAAGCGGTCTCAGGATAGTCTTTGGCAACTTTTCTCGCAGCACGCTCTAGACCAAAAACTTCTCCAACGATTAATTGCATGCCTTGTTCGGCATATTCCCGCATTACTCTCTCATAGTCAGTATTTGCGATGTTCTCTGAAAAAATATACTCGATGTCTCCTCGTGAGGCAGCAGTATTCAGAGCTTTATGTATTCTACTTATCCATTGTTGCTCCACCGGGAGCGTGTATATTGCAGCAACTTTGATCTTATCAGCATATGAAGCACTAGCCATCATTAAACCTGAGCAAACAAATGTGACTGCTATTAAAAATCTACGTGTTATTGAAATCATTTTTTCTCTCCTTGATTAATACAAGTGAACACTTTTTTTCTATTCAGTCAATTTATTGTTGATTAAAGAAACACGCTATATAATCAAGTATTATTAAAGGATCTGATTTTTCTAATTTTTTAATTGCTTACAATTGCAAAGAGCTTATCATTGCGTAAAAAGGCATAATAAGTGGAAAACAAAAGTCCAGAATTATCCAATGATTGGGATCGCACTGGTTTACCAGCCTGGAGTTTCATTAATCAAGAAATGTTTGACGCCGAAAAAGATTTGCTATTTCGGCGTCACTGGCAATTGGTATGCCACAGTAATGATATACCAAACGTGGGAGATTTTATAACGTGGGATTTGATTGGTGAGAGAGCACTGGTTTTAAGAGGAAAAGATGGAAAAGTAAGAGCATTTCACAATTTGTGCCGTCACCGTGGATCAAGGGTTGTAGCTGAAGAATATGGTAATTGCAGGTCAGTTATACTTTGCCCATTTCACGGTTGGACTTATAATTTAGACGGTTCTTTGCGAGGTGCTGCACAGCCTAAATCTTTCCCTAATTTAGACAAGCTAGAATATGGTCTAATTCCACTTGAAATGGATATTTGGCATGGTTTTGTTTTTGTAAGATTTCAGCCTGGGCCACAACCGCCGCTTTCAAAATTTCTACGCAAATTTGAAAATGAAATTTCCCAATATGATCTAGAAGATGTTGAACCCACAGGGGAAGGATTTTGGACAGAACAAATTAATGCAAATTGGAAATGTGTACGTGACGTCGATAATGAAGGATATCATGTACCAATGGCGCATCCAGGGTTACACGATTTATTTGGGGAAAACTATTACGATGAACCTCTTGAAGGCGGTGTTTCTAGATCGGTTGGTTCATTTAGTTCAACCAATGGTAGGCTGTGGAGTGTAAAAAATTACAAAAAATTGCTCCAACCCAAAGCTACTTTAGACGAAGCACACAAAAAATGTTGGTTGTATCTTGGTGTATTTCCAAACTTAGTTTTTGGTCTCTACCCCGACTCTGTAATTTTCTATCAAGAATACCCAGTTGAAAATGGTAAGACTATACAACGCGGAGCGAACTATAAGTTTGGAGATGAAGACCGCAAGATGAGAATTTCTAGATACCTGAGCATGAGAATCGACAGAATAACAAGCAAAGAAGACGAACAATTAATCGAATGGTCATGGGAAGCCGCTTTTTCAAGTGCTTACCAGGGTGTGATATTGTCTGATCTAGAATACGGAGTTAAGGCTTACCATGATGCTTTAAGAGAACACTTTCCCGTTCTTTTGGGCCCAGAACCAGAGCGAGGTAGATTACTTCAGGCAAACGAAAGTCTGCTTGCTAAAAAAAATAAAGATCAATTAAAAAATCATTAAATTCACTTTATAAACGTGAACGACGTAATCGTAACATCGTAAAAGTAAAACTGAAGACTTATAAAAACGATAAAATCTAATCTGCAAACCCGTCAATATCTTAAAAGTCAACATTTAGCCGGTGGGCAAGCAGATCTCCTTGATAAATTGACAAATGGTGGCTTTACTATAGAAACTTTCTTCATAAGTTTATGATATTGTAACTCTTTCAGAGAATATATTTCGACCCATAAATTGTCTATTTTTGATTTTGATGAGCCCAATTTCAACTGAGCGAGAGCAATAGATTTTTTTGTCATAGGTGACCAAATAGCCGAAGTCACAGTACCAACCTCATCTTTTTTGTTATAATATATTATTGATCCCTCCGCCGGCTCTTTTCCATCTATTTCTAAAGCATAAATCTTGAAAACTTCACTGTCTTCCAACTTACTATTTATAATAGCCCTTTTTCCATTGAAGAACCCTTTGTTCAAGTCAACTATCCATCCGAGACCAAGATCATCAGGGCGTCTACATCTATTTGCCCTTATTGCATGATCAGACGAAATAAAATCAATATTAGCCACTATAAAACCTGCTTCTATTCTAGCCATATTTAAGGCGTTGTATCCAATCGCTGTAATTCCATGATTGGTGCCTGCGTTCCAAACTCTCTCAATAAATTTATTTGCCACATTATTTTTCAAAAAAATTTCGTAACCCAAGTCTCCAGTAAAACCAGTTCTTGATATCATAATTGGGATATTTGATATTTTTGTTTGAAAAAGATGAAACGGTTTCAAATTATCTATGCCGTTTACCCCTAGTAAGCGGAGAATTGAGGCAGAAGTGGGCCCCTGAAGAGATATTCCACAAACGTGCTTACTCTCATCAATAATTTCAACATCAAAGCCATGCGATGTATCAATCAGCCAAGGAAGATGCTTTTCCTGCGAACACAGGCGAAAATCATTATCCGAAATCCTAAAAAGTGTTCCATCATCAATTACAAATCCATCCTGATCACACCACAATGTGTACTTAACTGTAGCAACATTCTGTTTAGCAACATCTCTTACAGTAAGCTTGTTTAAAAATTCTACAGCCTGTGACCCTACAATTCTATATTTGTTTAAAGGAGTAATATCGAAGACACTACAAGTTGAACGGATAGAAAAATATTCTAACTCCTCATCTGACACAATTGTTGGTGATTTGTATCCATTCCAATTATACCAATTACCCTCAGTTTCCTGCGCAGCAAAAAAATCATAAAAAGGAGACCTGAAAAGTGGTTTGCCAAATGTTATATCCCTATCATTTTTCTCTTTTGACTGTATCATTTTATACTCTCTCGCAAGATCTTTTTAGCTGCGTTTAAGCCTGACAAGCCAAAAAGATTACCACCTGGATGGGTACCCGCTCCACAAATGAAAAGGCCATCAATAGGGGTGGAATAATCTGACACATCAAATGTCGGCCTCAAGGAATAGAGACTGTCTATTTGTAATTCACTATGGTGCCAGTGACCACCGGCAACGCAATATTTTTTTTCAGTTTCATGCGGAAGAAGAAGACTTTTGAATAAAATACCCTTGCTAAAATCAGGAGCCAATTTTTGAATTGTTGAAATTACCTTTTTCATCAAAACTTCCTTTGAATTTTTCCAGTCACCTTTAAGAGAATATGGCGTATTCTGAATACAAATGGAGGCCATAACTGCTCCATTGAGAGAAGATTCGGAAGAAATCTTATTGAAATATATTTCAAAATTAGGATCAGAAGGAAGCTCATTATATTTAAGGGAATTAAAGTTACTTTCCACTGAGGCTAGAGAAGGGGCATAAACATATCGGTAGTTTTCATCTAGGTTTTGAGAATTATTTAACTTTGGAATTTCCTCCAAAATAATATTGAGTTTACTGGTATTTCCCGAGTACCTAAGAGCTCGAATCCGTCTTGTTAGGTCAGTCTCCAAGTTTTGAGCACCGACTAAATCAAGAAAGGTGTTCACTGGACTGATGGAGGAGACAATTGTTTTTGCAGAGTATTCCATCCCGTTTTCTAGCTTTACACCTGTCGCTACGGAATCCGATATAATAATTGAACTGACTTTCCCCTTAAAGACGAAATCCACTCCATTTTCCTCAGCTGACTTAAACAGAGCATTAATGAAACTGGTTACACCGCCATGAATAGACAATGATTTCTCTTGATAGGAGGCTTTAATTTGTGAAAGTTTGTACAATAAACCTAGATATGACGTTGGCGATCTAGGCCCTAGTTTAATACCTAATGTAGAGTCAAATGAAATTAGTCCTTTTAGAGAAGGTGTTTCAAGTTCTTCTTCTACTAAATCAGCGATGCACATAGTAATCATTCGTAAAAGTTCTTGAAATTGTTCTCTACCTTGCAGCCTCAATTTTGCAGCTGTCAAAAATAAATTGACTTTACTGCCAAATGTTTTGTGATTACTTCCTACAGGAATTTGCGATGCCAATCTTTGAAAGAGATGGCTTTGATTAAAAAATTTCTCTCTTAATTCTTTCCATCGTTTGAATTCTTCCTTTCCTATACCCTCGATACTTTTTCCAAAACTACTGCCAAATATAACATTTTCATTTTCTGTGTTCAGGCCTACGGTCTTTAAACCATCTTCATTAAACAAAATCTCATATTTGCTGAGACCCAAATCTTGCACTACATCTTTTGAAATACCAAATGCATTACTAGCCAATTCCGGCGCTTGGAAACCTTCAAATAAAACTTCACTCCTGGCCATCCCACCGTAGGTCTCGCCAGCTTCAATTAGAAGAACTTTTCTTCCGGAAGAAGCCAACTTTGAAGCTACGATGAGACCATTGTGTCCAGCTCCAATTACAATAACATCATAAGACTTCATAAGCATCCCTAATGTCGGAGTCAGGCATATTAAGATCCTTGAGTATTTCAACGGCCGCATTCCGACCAGGAGCACCCATGACACCACCCCCTGGATGAGTAGAGGAACCACACATGTAGAGCCCTTTAATGGGGCTTCTATATTGGGCATAACCTGGGATTGGTCTATTAAACAATAACTGGTCAAAAGTTAACTCGCCCTGAAAAATATTTCCCTCTGTCAAACCAACCTCTTCTTCAAGTTCTTTAGGAGTTCTTACTTCCATGTGCAGTATCTTATCTTTGAACCCTGGTGAATAATCTGCAATTTGTTGAATTACTGTCTCTCCAAATGCTTCCTTATTTTCTTTAGTCCAATTTTGGCCACCTACTTTAGGGGGACAATACTGAACAAAGCAACTCATGAAATGCTTGCCAGGAGGAGCCATGGTAGGATCGGTTAAAGTAGGTATCATCATATCTAAAAACGGATCCCTAGACCAAGTTCCCATTTTCCAATCATCGTAAGCTCTCTCCATCCTCTCAATACTGTCTGTGAAATGAATATCACCTTTTAAACATGGATTATTATCTGAAATAACAGGGAAATTCGGCATACTATCAAGAGCGATATTTACCTTTCCTGATGAGCCACGTATCTTAAAGTTATTCACTTTTTTTACAAAGTTTGGTGGCAGATGTTCGGGATCAGTCAATTTCAAAAATGTTCGCTTTACATCAGCATTTGAAACAACATTTTGCGCTAAATACTCGTCCCCATTTTTTAATATCACACCTTTAACTCGAGCACCTCTAATATCAACTTTTTCCACCTCAGAATTATTTAGCAACGTTCCACCCATTGCCCTAAAGGATGAGGTCAGAGCTTTAGAAATAGCACCCATTCCTCCACGGGCGTAGCCCCAAGCCCCGATCGAACCATCAACTTCGCCCATGTAGTGATGCAATAGCACGTAGGCGGTACCTGGTGACATCGGGCCCAAAGCTGTGCCGATGATACCGGACACTGCTAGAGAAGCCTTTATTACGTCATTTTCAAAATATTCATCTAAAAAGTCTGAAATTGACATAGTCCAGAAACGAACGGTATCAGCTAATTCACTCGCAGTTAAGTCATTTACTTTACGCAACAGATAAAGCATTTCTGAAAGATCTCTAAATTTAAAGCTCGCTGGATCTGGTGCGGTTCTCATTAAAAGTGGTTGAATAAATCTGCACTGCTTTAGAATATCGCGAGAGTATCTTGAATAAGCTTCACTGTCTTTTACACTAAACCGTTCTAACTCTCGTTTTTTTGCATGGTAGTTTCTAAAGGATGCAAGATAATCGCCATCCCTTGTAAATACCGTACCGCCCTCTATCGCAACAATCTGCAGACCATGTTTTGGCAGCTCCAAATCTCTCATGATTTCAGGTCTAAAAAGACTGCAAACATATGAACAGTTTGAATATAAAATTCCAGGATGAAGCTCACGACTAACCGCAGCACCACCTATCCAGTCATTTTTTTCTAAAACAAGAACGTTCAAACCCGCTTTTTGAAGGTAACAGGCATTGACCAAACCATTATGACCAGAACCGATAACTATTACATCAAAGTTTTTTTCCACAGACTGCACTACCTACCTTGAAGATTTATTTGTTACCACACCTTAACATTACAAAATAGTGAGTCAAAAATTGATTGCTGATCTTATTGTGAAAATTTAGATTTTTTTATTTTAGGCAAACATGAGTTATCATTCTTAAATCTCACTATGAAAGGCACAGATTTTTTTATAGCAATTTGATGGTTATTTTGCATGCACAAAATACACTATAATCAAAGATCGAAAAAATATTCCCATTACCTATAGTTATTGTGCAGTACAAAGTTAAACGAAAGTTGTAATGTAGAGAAATAGGTTATGAAATTAGGGGTAGACGTTTCTATCAGATATTCGCGGGAACTACTTTAGTTAGAAAAACAAGAAAGCAGTTTAATAATGCCAACATTATAAGCTTTGGAAAACACTCCTTCACCAAATTATATCTATTTTTCTTGACGAACTAAAGCCATTAAGCATTATGGCTTTTTAATGACAGATAAGACGAGCAATTATTTGTAGGCTGATTAAGAATGAAAACGGGGATAAAAAATTTTTAGCTTAACACTGAAAGACGAAACAAAAAAAGGCTGGAAACTTCTTTCTACTCCGTTAGCTTTCAGCATCATTTTATTGGCAGCTCCACTGACAATGATGTTCCTCTTAAGCTTTTGGACACAAGATTATTTAATTCTCGACAAATCATTTACTTTGAATAATTACATCGAAGCGTTTACACAGCCTGTATATCAATTACTGTTTTCAAGATCTCTCTACATTTCCCTAACAGTAACTTTTTTTACTGTTTTACTAGCGTATCCAATGGCCTATTATATTTCGTTTTATGGTGGCAATAGAAAAGCACTTTGGTTATTTCTAATTACGATACCGTTTTGGACAAGTTACCTGCTTAGAATGTTTTTGTGGAAGGTCATTCTGGGATACAATGGTGTTCTGAATTCATTCTTGCTTTGGCTAGAGATGATAACTGAACCTCTAACTTTTATTTTGTATAACTCAAATGCCGTAATTATTGCGCTCACGCATGGTTGGGCACCTTTTGCTATTCTACCAATTTTTGTATCCCTGGAGAAGATTGATAGATCTTTACTGGAAGCAAGTAGAGATCTTGGAGATGGGCCAATTAAACAATTTTTTAGGGTCATCCTGCCATTATCGATGCCTGGTGTGGTTGGTGCGGCGCTAATAATTTTTATTCCCACTGTAGGTGATTACATCACACCTAAACTAGTGGGAGGCACAGATGGCCTAATGATCGCAAATATGATCCAGGTTCAGTTCTCTAAAGCAAATAATGCTCCTCTAGCTGCTGCTTTATCTGTTTCCTCATTAGTGATCGTAGCATTTATCTCAATTGTTTTTGTTCTCATTAACAAAAAACACTTACGGAGGTACTAATATGAACCGCTCAAATAAATACCTCAAAACCTTTGCTATTACATATTTAATATTTTTGTATGCCCCAGCATTACTACTTCCAATATTTTCGTTTAATTCAAGCCAAATTATTGCTTTTCCATTATCAGGTTTCACTACTGGTTGGTTCAAGGCGTTACTATATCAAGAGACTTTACATGAAGCATTGAGAAATTCACTGATTGTGGCTGCATCATCAAGTATTTTTGCTACTATATTAGGTATATTGGCTTCACGCGCGGCGAGTAGGTACTATTTCCCCGGCAAACAGTTTTCGCTAACCTTCATTTTGGCACCTCTAGTTCTGCCTGAAATAATAGTAGGTGTATCACTCTTGATCGTATTAATTCAGCTTGGACTGCCTCTTAATTTATGGAGCGTCGTATTGGGCCATACTCTCCTAATCATGCCGTTCTCAATACTCATTATGAATTCTGCCTTTAATAACCTTGATATCAGCTTAGAAGAAGCATCCCTTGATCTTGGCGAAACGCCACTTGGAACCTTTCGTCGCATCATCCTGCCGCTTGTATATCCTGGTATAATGGCAAGCCTATTACTCGGTTTTACCTTGTCTTTGGATGAGTTCATAATCGCATTTTTCTTAACTGGTACAGAGACAACATTACCAGTTTACATTTGGTCATTGTTTCGATTCCCGAAACAATTGCCCGCGACAATGGCACTCGGCACAATTCTAATCTTTGTTTCGTTAATTTTGTTATCGCTTGGTGAATATTTCCGAAGAAGAGCGGCAAAAACACAAACGTCCGTATTGTAAAATTAAAGGGATTTTAAACGATGGGTAAGTTAGTTCAGGTGAAAAATGTCTTTAAAAGCTTTGGTGACGTTCATGCTGTAAATGGTGTTTCTTTGGACATTCAAGAAGGCCAGTTTTATTCACTTTTAGGTCCTTCTGGTTGCGGTAAAACTACACTATTGAGACTAATCGCTGGCTTTGAAAAACCAACATCTGGGCAGGTTTTTATCGATAATACCTCGATGGATGGTATTGAGCCTAATTTGCGACCAACAAATATGGTTTTCCAAAATTACGCTATTTTCCCGCACTTAAATGTCGAGGAAAATGTAGCCTATGGATTGCGGAACAAACGTGAAAAAAGGTCTGATCAGAACAAACTGGTTGATGAAGCTCTTGAACTAGTGGGATTATCCGGTCTCAATAAACGTTCTGCGAATGCCCTTTCTGGCGGCCAAAAGCAGCGTGTTGCCCTCGCACGTGCACTAATATTAAAACCAAAAGTTCTTTTATTGGACGAACCACTCTCAGCACTAGATAAAAAGCTACGAGAACAGATGCAATCAGAACTTAGACATCTGCAGCGAGCCGTAGGAATTACTTTTATACTCGTAACTCATGACCAATATGAAGCGCTTACAATGAGTGACCGAGTGGCCGTAATGTTCGATGGAAAGGTGGCACAAGAAGCATCACCAAGAGACCTTTACGAACTTCCAAATTCTCAAAAAGTTGCATCTTTCATTGGAGAAATGACGTTTATTAAAGGTGAAATAGTGAGTGAAAACAAAAATTTACAGGTTCAGTCTGAAATTTTTGGAAAAATAAACATAGAGAAGTCTCGCGTTTTTGGCCAATCATCTAAAAAAATGGTTCTTGGAATACGTCCTGAGAAAATCGCAATAGTGCCAAAGACTTCTCGATCAAAAGATTTAATTTCTGGTAAAATAATTGATGTATCATACTTCGGGGAAACAACTAATTATAAAGTATCATGCGGTACTACAGAAACGTTGACAATCTCTTCACAAAATTCTGTTGGACAACTCAGTTATTCTGTCGGTGAAGAAATTCAGCTAAAGGCTGATATGAATAATATAATTGCCTTTTCAATTTGATCTCAGAGGCGAAATTCACCTCTGAGATTTTTTAGTTAACTTTGATTAGAAGCCACTTTTAATGAGCTCCCATTCTTTAATCATTTTCTCCCTATGTGCCGGGTCCGAAGGTTTTTGGAATAAAGAACCTTCAGTATAACTTGCTAATGGTTCCCATCCATTCTCTTTACCAACAGTTGCCATTACTTCCTTATTAGTATGTCCATAACCCCATTCAGTAACGATATACTCTGCAGATGCATCAGAAAGCCAAGCGTCAAGAAAATCGTAAGCTTTTTGTTCAGAACCAGGCGCGTCTTTCATCATTGTATAGCCACATACCCAAGTTGAAGAACCTTCTTTGGTACCGCGGTTGAAAACAGCCGCTGGAGCGTCCTCTTCATAACTTAGAGTAAATGCAACCTCATTCCACGTCCATTCTAAAAGAATTTCACCACTCTTCATAAGCGCAGCACCTTCGGCACCGTCAGCATGATATTGCCGCACATTTTTGTGCACTTTTCTAAGAAAATCTGAAGCCTTTTTAAAATCCTCGTCCGTAGCTTTGTTCCAATCCATTACTCCTACAGCTAGATAACCCAGCGCATAGGCATCATCCACGTTATCAATAATTGACACGCGCCCTTGAAATTTTGGATCAGCAAAAACGTGCAAAGAGCTGGCCTCTTCTGCGGATACTTCGTCAGAATTATATGTTAATGCTGTTGCACCCCAATCTATCGGAAGTGCCCATTGTACACCATCAACTTGAAAGCCCTCCATTCCAGCAAACCCAGGGTCAACCTTGTCAAAATTAGACAACCTAGAAGTATCTATTGGCTTTATAATGCCTGCATTTCTCCATTTTACCACTGACTGCGAACATGGATGACCCAAGTCAGCTCTGAAACCCGCACGCACTTTTTGAAAAGCTTCTTCCTCATCTGAAAAGAAAGAGTAAGTTGGCGCATCGCCATATTTTTTCATATAATCCTGGAAGAACATTTCGTCTTCATATCCACCCCAGTCAAAAACTACCAGTTCACTATCTGCTGCAAATGCAGGAGCATTGAACGACAATGTCGCTGCAGCCACCAGGTAACTTAAAGATTTTCTCATTTTTCCCAATTCCTTTTTAAAGTTCATAGCATGCGACTCATAAAATACTTTAATTTGTATTGAGTCTAGAAAAATAAGAAGAGTTAAATACAGAAATTTCATTTTAGAGGTTAATTTAAAAATTTTTCTGTAGCTCCAATAGGTTGTATAGGATAAAGCAGCACTGTAGCATCTATTAAAATTAAAAAGCTAGAAGTAGACAAACGTTTGAGTGTACCCCTTCCAACTAACCCCGATATTGTTATAGTTGGCGCTGGTTCATCAGGTCTTTCAGCAGCCAAAAAGCTTGAGGAACTAGGAACCTCGTATTTAGTTATAGAGGCTTCAGATCATATTGGAGGCCGGGCGTACACAAAGAGTGATATTTTTGGGCAACCCGTTGATCATGGTTGCTCTTGGATATCAGGGTCTGACGATAATATCTTCTCAGATTTGGGTAGAAAAAATAACTTTACACTCGTAGACCACTCGAACCCAAAGATCGAGATGTTCGAAAGAGACGGGGCAAAATCGACACAAGCAAATATAAACGAATACAATAAGTCTGAGTTTAAAATAAAGGAAATTCTTCGGGACACCGGACGACAAGGAATAGACATTCCAGCATCAAAAGTAATTCCAAACGTTCCATACAATGAATGTTTTCAGAATTGGGAAGGAGCGTTAAACTACGCTGTTGATATCAACCAAATTTCAACAGCAGAATATTGGCATTTAAAAGATACTCAACCAAGCTTTATTGTGAAAGAAGGTTTGGGTAATTTGGTGGCAACATTAAATAATAACTTTCCTATTGCCCTAAACACAAGCGTATTGGAAATAGACCTGTCTGGGAAAGGCGTCAAGGTTGTAACATCCAAGGGATCAATTGTGGCTAAGGCATGCATTTGTACTGTGTCAGTTGGTGTTTTAAAATCCGAAAAGATAAAATTTACTCCTAAACTTTGTAATAAAGTCCAAAGGGCAATTGATGATATTCAAATGGGCCTCTTGGTAAAAATCCCACTGCTTTTTGATGGGATTAGATTAGGATTTGCTGAAAATAGCTTCGTACAGTATGACATTTCAAAGGAAAATATTGGGAGTGAATGCTATTTCTTGGCTTGGCCAACTGGCCACGATTATGTAGTCGGATTTATCGGCGGTCAGTTCGCCTGGGACTTATCAAAGCTAGGTGAAGAGGAAATTGTAGAATATGCCTTGTCGAAACTCGAGATTTTGTCAGGTGACAAAATCAGAAAACACTTTTTGAAGGGCTTTGCTACTGATTGGGCGAGTAACCCATTCACTAAGGGATCTTACTCTGCAGTCAAACCAGGCTGTTTTGGGGCGCGAGAAGTGCTAAGCGAACCTATAGCCGAAAAATTGATATTTGCGGGTGAGGCAACTGCTGGCAATATAGCGGGTTTGGTCAATGGCGCATATGAAAGTGGCAAATTAGCAGCCACACGCATTACCAATATAGTAAAGCCAAAAATTAAATCTCCCTAACTTGCAATTAAATTTGAGAAACTTTCTCTAATGCTTTGTCAAGAATATCGAACATATCATCTATTTGAGAAGTATTTATGACCAAAGGTGGGGAAAAAACCGCCATATTTATCAGTGGCCTCACTAATAGGCCCATCTCCTCACAAGCTTTATCTAGCAGTGCCCCAAGTTTTCTTTCTTCTGCCAATGTGTAGCCTTGTTGATCTGGTTTACCCTCTATGCAGCCAAGCAAACCCATCCCACGTACATCGCCGACAATTGGATACTGGGCCAACTCTTGAAGCCTCCTCTGAAAATGAGGTGTAACTTTTTGTACATTGCCTAAAATGTCTTCTTCCTCAAAGATATCAATATTCTTCAATGCTGCTGCACAACAAACGGGGTGAGCTGAATACGTATAACCATTCGAAAATAATACAGATTCGTCGGGACTTTCCATTCGCGCCATAACATCATCTGATATTATACATGCACCTAATGGCAAGTAGCCGGATGTTAAGCCTTTAGCACATGTTATGATGTCCGGCTGAATTCCAAACACGTCACTAGATGCGAACCAATGACCGAGCCGACCAAAACCTGTAACGACTTCGTCAGATATATATAGAACATCATGTTTTCGACAGATTTCTAGCGTACGCTTATGATAACCATCTGGAGGAATTATTACGCCACCTGAACACAGAATCGGTTCCGCAATAAAAGCCCCAACTTTATCTGGCCCAAGGTCTCTGATTGCCTTTTCTAAATCAGCAACCTTTTCATCACACCAAGCCTCAACAGACATGTTTTCAGGTCGTCGATAAGGATTAACATCCGGCAAAAAATGAACCAAACGGTCTTCAATATCGAAACGGGACTTATCCCGTTCTTTACCAGTAACTGTAGAAGCTAAATAGGTAGATCCATGATAACCTTTTTCTCTGGCTAAAACAATTTTTTTGTCTGGCCTACCCAACCTATTGTTCATAAAATGCATAGTCCTAATAGCAGTATCAATAGCAGTAGAACCACCAGTTGTAAAAAATACGTTATTTAAATCTCCTGGGGCTAGCTCAGCAATTTTTTTTGCAAGAATAGATGATGGCTCAGTGACTGTTGTCCATGGAGAAGCATATGGAAGTTTCATTGCTTGCTTAGCAATTGCGTCGGCCATTTCTTGCCTTCCATAACCAATCTGAACACACCACATTCCACCCGGGCCGTCTATAAACTTCTTACCAGAGGCGTCCCACAAATAAATTCCATCAGCATTTTCTACCAGCATGTGATCGTACTCTCGCCACGCATCCATTGCTGCCCATGGATGTAACTGGTGTTGCCTATCCCAAGAATGTAAAACATCGGTAGATGGCTCATTGGCCTTTAAAAAATTTGAATTTCTTATTTTCATCAACAACCCCAATACTGGTAATTTTTATAAATACAAACTACATAAAATTTTAAGAATTAATATTAGTTTTTTTATCTAATTATTTACTGCAGAAATAGTTTCCCCGACATAAAATTCTTTTTCTAGAGTGCCATCATCTCTTTCAACATTAGGCACTACTAATTGACCGCCAAAAAAGGGCATAAACAATTAAGCCCAGTGCGATTTTTAGAGAAATAAATGATGTCTCATATATCTTCGACAGTTTGATACCTTCCGCAGACCATTAAGACTACTCTAAGCAGGTTATCGTTCTCACTGTCAAGCCTTTGAGTTTACGGAATAGGAATGTAGATTGAGCAGAAAGTTTATTGTAACTATTGTAGAAGAGAAGTTCAAAAGGTAATCCGAATATTTAGATGCTTGGACATGGAAACTACGCGTATACCCCCTTAGAATATTGGGGGAACTTCCCTGATGATATTACTTTAGGGGACGTAGCAGGGATTGCCGTAGACGCAAAAGATAACGTTTACCTTTTTAACAGAGGAGAGCACCCAGTTGTCGTCCTGTCTCAACATGGCGATGTATTACGGACTTGGGGCCACGGCATCTTCAAAAACCCACATGGAGCATCAATAGGGCCAGACCAATGCATCTATTTAACCGATAATTTTGACCATACTGTCAGGAAATTTTCCCAGACTGGCGAACTGCTAATGGAAATAGGAACTCCAGACAAAAGTTCTGGATTTATGAGTGGAAAGCCTTTTTGCAAATGTACACATTGCGCAATAGCGCCATCGGGGGATATTTTCGTTTCTGATGGATACAAGAATGCCTGTATTCATCATTTTAATCCCAAGGGAAAACATATTAAAAGCTGGGGACAATCTGGAGCTGGCCCTGGTGAATTTAATCTACCGCACAATATATGCTGCGATAATGATGGTTGGCTATATGTGGCAGATCGAGAGAATTCTCGTATACAGATTTTTAATACTTCGGGCAATTTTGAAGGCCAAATAAATAATATGCACCGACCTAGCGGTTTAGCTATAACTGGTGGCTCTTCTCCCGATTGCATTGTTGGTGAACTAGCTTCTTACCTAGAAGTAAATAAAGATTTCCCAAATTTGGGTCCATTTGTAAGTTTTTTTGATAAAAGGGGTTCTCTGCTTTCAAAACTAGACAAAGGAGCCGGGCCTGGGGTTCTTCCCGGCCAATTTATATCACCCCACAGTATAGCAATAGATAGTTTAGGCGACCTATATATTGGGGACGTGGCAGAAACAGATTGGGAAGAAGTTATGGGAAAAGAATTGATGCCTAGTAATTTACGCCGCTTCCAGAAACTTAAACGGATCCTGAAATAATTTTAGTAGATTTTATATAAATCATTTTTAAGGGTAACTTGCCAATAGCCCATTAGCTATCGAAGTGGCCTTTACCGCTTCAATTTCCTGTAATTGGTCAAAGACAGCTGACTCATCACGGCAATAATTGCTTTCGAATAGCCCTTCCAGAACACGTAAATTCTTAAAAAAGCGAATACTAGTTCCAATATTTTGATTTGAGAAATTCAATACAGGCAGAACCTTTTCAAATAATAACCTTGCTTTTTCTGTATTACCATTTTGGTATAGTTGATAAATCTCTACATATATTTTTTCTAATCCCGTGGGAACGAAAGCATTTACTGAACGAGCCATTGCATCGATAAGTTGTGTTACAGCCCAGCCACCACAAACTTTCAATCTGCCATCTAGTTTTTGCAACACGGAAGTATACTTTTCACCTGCTCCTACTGTTTCTATTTTTAACCAGTTAAATTTATCGACATAGTTAAATAATTTTACAATTTCATCTAAAGCCATTCCATCCCCCAACCAATCCAAATCTTGTATCATTAAAATTTTAGGGGATAGAATTTCCAACTGCTCTAAAAAAAATAATTTCTCAGAAAATTTAAGGCTTGATGGTAATTGAAGACATATACCTTCCGCCCCAAAAGAATTAGCACTTTTTGTAAGCTCAACACTTTCTTTAAAGTCAGCTGCGGTTACACTACAGATAAAAGGAATGCGGCCCTTGTTCACCTCGGTAACTGTCTTAATAAATAAAATTTTTTCATCAAAGTTTAATGTACTGTGTTCACCTGCTACTGCTAGTCCGAGCATTCCTCCACAGCCAGACAATATCGTGTGCTCTACCAAGCGAGTGAGTGAAGCGAGATCTAATTCACCCGAATTTGTAAATGGAGTATTTAAACTAGGCAAAATACCTTTCATGTCATCGCCTATCTAGGAGCTCTAGTTTCATTCATTGGTAGCGAAGCTGTTAAACAACCATAACCCAAACCAGAATGGACTAGTGGATTCTTATCAGAAAAACTTGGATCCATTGGCTGACTTATATGTTGAAAACGGTTAATCGTGAATTTATCAAGATTAAATAAATGCAAAAATAATCTCTTCCCTATTTTGAATTAATAAACTCATCAATTTCTCTACGTGTTGGAATGCTGGACTGCCCACCAAATCTTGTACATTTAATTGCTGCTGCCAAATTGGAAAATTTGATTGCCTCTCTCTCACTTTTCCCCTCAGCTAAACAGACTGCAAATGCTCCATGCCAAACATCACCAGCGCCTAAAGTATCTTCAGCTTTTATCCTGGGAGTGGGCAAATTATGTAAAGCACCTTCCTCTAGAAAATAGACGCCATTTGGCCCGTCGGTAACGCAAGCCCACGAATTGTAATCATTTTCAATAACTTTCAAACTTGCCATTAAGTCATCCTTATTGGTGAAGCGTTTGAGCCCTTGCATTGAAAATGCGACATGAGATGCAATTTCTACAGCATGTTGAGAAACGGGCGCTTCTGCATCTAAAACACCAGGCTTTTTATATTTTCTCGCTAAAGAGAGAGTAGCAATAGCAGCTTCGCTCCACCTACTGTCTGAAAGGTAGGCATCGTAAACCGGAAAATTTGAAATACTATTTATAGCATCCTCT
>Ga0209433_10000151_pt1 | contig 20973 bp, 21 predicted proteins | sample METZYME_5_50m_FD_187552 | JGI IMG/M metagenome (GOLD analysis project Ga0209433, IMG submission 187552) | Marine microbial communities from oxygen minimum zone in mesopelagic equatorial Pacific - METZYME_5_50m (SPAdes) (version 2) | ecosystem: Environmental > Aquatic > Marine > Oceanic | place...
AGATGTTTAATAACTTCATAAAAAATTAATGGTTTAGTAAAATAAGAGCAAAAACCGAGTAGTTTATAATATCTTGATAATTAGCATCGATGCCTTCACTAATCAGTGTTTCACCTTCATTATCTTCAATTTGCTTAACTCTTAGTAATTTTTGAATTATCAAATCAGTCAAAGAGCTTATTCTCATTTCTCTCCAAGCCTCTCCGTAATCGTGATTTTTATCTTTCATGAGGTTTTTTACAATATCAATTTGTTTTTTGTAATTGTTTAAAGCTTGATTCATATTCAAGTCAGGTTCATCTACAACACCCAAATCAATTTGGATTAGAGACATAACTGAGTAATTCACTATTCCAATAAACTCAGGTACTTGGCCCTCATCAATTTTTTTTGTTCTTTTAGTTTGAATACCTCTTATTCTCTGGGCCTTTATATAAATCTGATCAGTAAGGGATGGAAGTCTTAGTATTCTCCAAGCGCTACCATAATCTTTCATTTTCTTTGAAAAAATATCTAAACAATTTTCAATTACTTTGTCAAATTGGTTTTCTGTTGTCACAAAAAATTTATTTTATGTAAATTTCGATTAAAATTACATAATAAACTAATTCGTTAAATGAATATTAATATTCGCGGAAATCTTGTCGATTTATCTAAACCCAAAGTGATGGGAATTCTAAATTTAACACCAGACTCATTCTATGATGGTGGTAAGTTCAATGATTTAGGAAAGATAGAATCACATGTGTCCGGAATGATTAAAAATGGAATGGATTTTTTAGATATTGGAGGATATAGTTCACGACCAGGAGCTAAAGAAATTAGTGAGAATGATGAAATATCCAGGATTATTAAAACTCTTCAATTTATAAGAAAAAAATTCCCTGAATTAATAATTTCTGTTGATACATTTAGGTCTGAAGTTGCTAGAGTTTCACTCAACGAGGGTGCAGACATTATAAATGATATAAGTGCAGGAACCATGGATAATAAAATGTTTGAAACTATTTCAAAATACAATTGTCCATATATATTAATGCATATGAAAGGAAATCCTAAAACCATGCAGCAATCACCCAGCTACAATGACATAGTAATTGAGATAATTCAATTTCTTGCAGAAAGAATTAAAGTTGCTCATGAGTTTGGAATTACTGATTTAATAGCTGATCCTGGATTTGGGTTTGGAAAAACCACAGAACATAATTTTGAAATCCTAAATAATCTTGAAAAATTTTTAATTTTAGACATACCTACACTTACAGGTTTTTCTAGAAAATCTATGATCTATAATACATTAAAAACAAATTCTGAAAATGCTCTCAATGGAACATCTTGCTTAAACACAATTGCTTTAACAAAAGGTGCAAAAATACTTAGAGTTCATGATGTTAAAGAAGCCAAAGAATGTATTATTCTATATGAAAAAACAATAAATAGTCTAATTTGACTAATTTTGTAATGCTTTGGAAATCCTTGATTTAATAAAATCCACAATTTTACCAATTATTGATGTTATACTTGTTGCAGTATTGCTTTACTATGCATATAAGCTAGTTAGAGGAACAGCAGCTATAGTTGTTTTCAGAGGTTTTGTCATAATTTATGTAGTTTGGTGGATAACAGACTTACTAAACATGAATATTCTTAGCAGTATTCTAGGTGGATTCATCGGCGTCGGTGTATTTGCTGTAATTATTGTTTTTCAACAAGAAATAAGAAAGTTTTTGCTCCTGTTAGGATCATCAAGGATTACCAATAACAAATCAATATGGAAACGTTTCAGTCTCTTTTTCAAAATAAGCAAAGAACAAACAAAACTAAATGTTGATGAGTTTATGTTGGCGTGTAATAAACTAAAAAAAGATAAAACCGGTGCAATTTTTGTTTTTGAAAGAAATAATAATCTTGATTTTGTTAAAGATGATGGGGACTCAATTAATGCAGAGCTTTCCCTTCCTATTATTGAAAGCATTTTTTACAAAAATAGTCCATTACATGATGGTGCTGTCATAGTTGTTGGAAATGTTATCGTTGCATCAAGAGTTACATTACCAGTATCAAAAAATAAAAAAATTAATAAGTCATTGGGACTGAGACACAAAGCGGGGATTGGAGTTACTGAGGAATCAGATGCTGTATCGGTTGTTATCTCTGAAGAGACCGGAAAATTATCATACATTAAGGATGGTAAAATAGTTAATTGTAAAAATGATGAGGAATTTAGAAACTTACTATCAACTGATTTGGTTGAGTAGTTCAGTATCTTGAAATTGATAATCAAACAATTTTCTGTAATATCCATTTTCAATTTTTATCAATTCTTTGTGAGCACCATACTCTCTTATTTCACCATTATCTATAAATAATATCTTATCTGCATTTAAAATTGTTGACAATCTATGTGCGATGATTATGGACGTCTTTCCGGCTATAATTTTATTTGTTGCATACTGAATTAGTTGCTCAGTTCTGGAATCAATTGATGAAGTTGCTTCATCTAAAATTAAAATCTTGGGGTTAGAGACGTATGCTCTTAAAAATGAAATTAACTGTCGTTGACCCTCTGACAACATGACTCCTCTTTCTTTAACATTGTAATTAAATCCACCTGGAAGACTATTTATGAATTCGAGAATCCCAATATCTTTTGCAGCTCTTTCAACATCTTGCTTGGTTATTTTTTTATTAAAAAGAGAGATGTTATTGTAAATGGAGTCTGCAAAAAGGAAAATATCTTGAGATACTAATGCTATCTGAGATCTAAGATTTTTGATTGAGTAGTCCTTGATATTTATATTATCAATACTAATTTTTCCATTTTCCAATTCAAAAAATCTCAAAATTAATTTAATAATAGTAGATTTTCCTGATCCTGTTGGCCCAACAATTGCTATTCTCTCCCCTTTTTTAATACTCAAGGAGATGTTTCTTAGCACAGGAGTATTTTTTTCATATTCAAAATTTACATTTTCAAATGAAATTTTACCTTTTATAATTTCCTCTCGAATTTTACCAGAATCATTCAAATACTCTTTAGTATCCAAAATTTTAAAAACTCTGTTGGCAGCAACCATTCCCATTTGAAGAGTGTTAAATTTATCAGCTATTTGTCTCAAGGGTCTGAATAGCATTTGTGATAATTGTATAAATAAAAATATTGTACCAAGACTTATGGAATTTTCAACTGCCACATTATTGAATCCAGCGTACCATACAATCAATCCTATGGTAATTGATGTTGAGATTTCAGATAGAGGAAAAAAGATTGAGTTATACCAAACAGTTTTTAACCAAGCCTGTTTGTGTCTTTCGTTAATTTCTCTAAAATTTTTGTATTCAATATTCTGTCTGTTAAAAATCTGTATTTCTTTCATACCTGAAAGACGTTCCTGAACAAAAGAATTTAAGTTAGCAACTTCATTTCTTACTTGGTTAAATGCAACTTTCATTGCCATTTGAAATAATCTGGTTGCGATAAGTATAAATGGCAAAACAATAAAAATAATAAAAGATAGTTTTAAGCTTAATAATATCATAACTATCAAAACTGAAAACATCAAGATTAAATCAGCAACAATCATGAATAAACCCTGGCTAAAAATGCTTGCAATTGTTTCCATATCATTGACTGTACGAGTTACCAGTCTGCCAACAGAAGATTTATTATAATACGACATTTTAAAGGAAATTATTTTTGAAAATAATTTCTTTCTAATATCAAATACAACTTTTTGTCCGAGAAGGTTAGTAAAAAATACAAATAAGAACTGAAATATGACTTGCATAATGAGAACACCTATCATAATCGATATTATGGCAAACAAGCCATCATAATTTTTAAGAGTTATAAAATCATCAACAGCTATTTTCAATAAGTATTGGTTGAGTATAGAAAAAAATGAAATTAAAATTGCTGATATTGATACGAAAATAAAATTAAACTTATAAGGGCTAACATATCTAACCAGCCGCGCAAACAATTTAAAATTAAACTTTCTTTTATCCATCAATTAAGATATTATCCCAGTTATACTCAATTTTTTTTAAATAAAGACCATGTGCTGGTACTGAAAAACCTGCCAATTGTCTATCTCTTTTTTCAATAATTAATTTAAAATCCTTAGCTGAAATCTTACCCAATCCAATCTCAATTAGTGTACCAACGATTGCTCTCACCATGTTTCGCAAAAACCTATCGGCTTTGATTGTAAATACCATACGATTTTTATCAAAAGACCATTTGGCCATGAAAATATTACATTCATAAGTTTTAACATCGGATTTAGATTTTGAAAAAGACTTAAAATCTGTATACTGCATTAAAATCTCGCAACACTTGTTCATACTTTCTAAATCAAGATTTCTTTTAAAGTAAAATACCTTATTTATATCAAATGGGTCTTTTTCTAATGATATAAGATATTCATATTTTCTTGAGACCGCATCAAATCTAGCATGAGAATTATCATTGACAAGCAGCAAATTTTTTACAACTATTTCATTTGGCAAAAATGAATTAGCGTTATGAATAAATGTGACTTTTTCTGATATTTTTGTTTTAATATCGAAGTGAGCAAACATTTGATTTGCATGAACTCCTTTGTCAGTACGACCTGCAGCCACTAATTTAATTGGAGTATCTAAAATTTTAGACAAACAATTTTCTGAAATTTCTTGAATTGTAATTGCATTAGGTTGTGATTGCCAGCCATGGTAATTAGTTCCGAGGTATGAAATTTCTATAAAATATCTCAATTACAGGTTAAATTTGTTAAATTCAAAGATAAGTAATAACAGTAAAAACAATTGAAAAAAATTCTTTTGATATCAGATACACATGGTTACATGGATAATGTAATTTTAAAATATGCTAAAAATGCTGATTTGGTTATTCATGCAGGTGATGTTGGTGATATTGATGTAGTTGATAAATTATCAAAAGTTTCAAATTTAAAAGCTGTATTTGGTAATATCGATAATGCTGAGATTAGATCTTGTACTAATGAAAATGAGTTGATAAATATTGAAGGATTTAAAATACTCATTACACACATAGCAGGAAAACAACCAAACTATAATAATAGATTGAGAAAAATAATTAACAATGAATCTCCAGATATTTTAATTTATGGTCATTCTCATATTTTAAGAGTAGAAAATGATAAAAAAAATGATATAATTTGCATTAACCCAGGGGCAGCTGGTAAACACGGTTTTCATAAAAAAAGAACTATGATAAGATTTAGTTTACATGAAAAAAAAATTGAAAACATGGAAATTATTGAGCTTGGTAACAGGTCAAGCTTATCTTAATCTGTTGGATGAATCAATAATTGACTTATCATTACTAATAGCCTTATGTGATAAATAAATCAAAATAAAAGAAATAATAAAATAGATAAGACCCAAATCTGTTAGTGATTGAATTATTGATCTCTCATCAAAAAAGTTAAATAATCCAAAAATCAATAATAGTCCAATAATTTTTAATATGGTAAGTTGCATTTTTTGATATCTAAACAAAAAAATATTTATAAATACTATGGAAGCAATTATTTCAGAAAAAAAATAGTCATTTAAATATGGTCTTAAATATCCAAAGTAATTTTCTGAAATAGACATGGTTGGATTACTATCAATACAAATAATTAAAAGAAAATTTATTGCAAAGATTGATAACATATATAAAGATTGAATTCTTTGAAGCATTTTAATGAATATTACAGATAAAAATATTGTTTTTAATCTATAAATAAAAATATTGTATATTTGTGATGCTATCCACAAATAACTTTCCAGATAGCAAAACATCACGAACTAAGATTATGTCAGAAATTAAAGATTTAAATAAGAAAAAGATTTCAGAGCTAGTTGAATTAGCAGGTGAATTAGGTATTGATTCCTCAGGTAAAAAAGATGAATTGATTCAAAAAATAGTAGACTTTCACCTAAGAAAGGAAAAAAAAGAACCTGTAAAAAATAGTATTTCTAAAGAAAAATCTAGAGAAAAGAGTCATAACAAAGATAATCGTAACAGGTACAAAGAACCTGACTTTGAATTCGATGGAATTATCGAGTCTGAGGGTGTATTGGATATAATGCAGGAAGGATATGGATTTTTAAGATCATCAGATTACAATTATCTAAGCTCCCCAGATGATATCTATGTATCTCAATCTCAAGTAAGATTGTTTGGTCTTAAAACTGGTGATACTGTATTGGGTCAAGTAAGACCACCTAAAGAAGGAGAAAAGTATTTTCCACTAATTAAAGTAAATAAAATCAACGGTCTTAGTCCTGATGTAGTTAGAGATAGAGTGTCTTTTGAACACTTGACTCCACTTTTCCCGAACGAGAAGTTTAACATTGCTGATAAGGACAGTAGTATTTCTACAAGGATTATGGATCTTTTTACACCAATTGGAAAAGGACAGAGGGGAATGATTGTATCTCAACCAAAGACAGGAAAAACCATGCTATTAAAGGATGTTGCAAATGCAATTGCTGCTAATCACCCAGAGGTCTACCAAATAATTCTATTGATAGATGAAAGACCTGAAGAAGTTACGGATATGCAAAGAAATGTTAAAGGCGAGGTAGTTGCATCAACATTTGATGAACCCGCTGATAGACACGTTAGAGTTGCCAATATCGTTCTCTCAAAAGCGAAGAGACTTGTTGAATGTGGCCATGACGTAGTAATACTTTTAGATTCAATTACTAGGTTAGCTAGAGCATACAATACAGTACAACCTGCATCAGGGAAAATTCTTAGTGGTGGTGTTGACGCAAATGCTCTTCATAAACCTAAAAGATTCTTTGGAGCAGCAAGGAATATTGAAGGTGGTGGTTCCTTGTCAATTATTGCAACTGCTTTAACCGAAACTGGATCAAAAATGGACGAAGTAATTTTTGAAGAATTTAAGGGAACCGGTAATATGGAGTTACAACTTGATAGAAAAATTTCTAATAGAAGAATTTTTCCAGCAATTGATTTAGTGTCTTCAAGCACAAGACGTGACGATTTAATTCTTGATGAAAATACAATTCAAAGAATGTGGATAATGAGAAAGTATTTAGCTGACATGAACCCAGTCGAGGCTATGGAATTTGTAGAGGATAAAATTAAAAAGACTTTGAATAACGAGGAGTTTCTTATTTCGATGAACTCTTAGCTTTTGGCTTAGCAACCTTTTTTACTGCCTTCAAACTATTTACATGCTTGGAAAGTTTTGACTTTAAGTTTGCTGACTTATTTTTATGAATAATATTATTTTTTGCTAGTTTATCAAGCAGTGATGTTACATTAGTAAATAACTTATCAGCCTCTTTTTTATTTGTCGTTTCTTTTAAAACCTTTATTGCATTTCTAGTTGTTTTATGCTGTAACCGATTTTTGGTATTACGAGTTTTAGTTTGTCGTATTCTTTTAAGAGCTGATTTATGATTTGCCATATTGTAATTAAATTTTAGCTCAGCAAATATAATAGTTTTTTATATCTGTAAACAATTTTAATGTTTAATTTGTTGAATATCATAAAACTTGATACCCAACAATAAACTTTGTAGCCCGTAGGGGAATCGAACCCCTCTTACCAGGATGAAAACCTGGCGTCCTAGCCGATAGACGAACGGGCCAAGAAATTAATCGTGCAAATTTATATAAAGGAAATAAACATGCAAAATATTAAATGTAAAATTAATAAGACCTTGCAAAAAACACCTTGCATTCTGAACTAGCGCCGGTAACCATGCATTTGCCTGGCTCTGTTTTATTAAAGGGAATACATCTAATTGTAGCTTTTGTGTCTTTTTTTATTTTATCTTCAGTTTCACTTGTTCCATCCCAATGGGCCAAAACAAAACCACCATCTTCGATCATTTCCTTAAATTCTGCATATGAGCTAGCTACTTTTGTATTTTCATCCATATGTCTTTTAGATGCACGTAAAAGTTCTTTCTGAATATCATCAATGAGGAATGATATCTCCTCAAATATCTCATCAAATTTCAAAACTTTTTTATGCATTTTATCTCGTCTAAAAACCTCCAGAGTTTTATTTTGTATGTCGCGGGGGCCTACTGCAATCCTGATTGGAACACCCTTAATCTCGTGCTCATTAAACTTGTAGCCAGGTTTGTGATTTAATCTGTTATCATACTTTACTGTGAAACCATTTTTTCTAATCTCCTCGATCAATGGATTTACATATTCTGAAATTTCAGTTAACTCCTTATCAGATTTGAAGATTGGAATTATAACAATTTGATAAGGTGCTAGTTTAGGAGGAAGCACTAAACCATGATCATCACCATGACTCATTATAAGTGCACCCATCAGCCTTGTTGAAACACCCCAAGAGGTTGCCCAAACATAATCCAATTTACCATCCTTATCTGCAAATTTTACATCAAATGCTTTTGCAAAATTTTGACCAAGGAAATGCGAAGTTCCCGCTTGTAATGCTTTTCCATCTTGCATCAAAGACTCAATGCAATAGGTTTCTTCAGCACCAGCAAATCTTTCTGAATCAGATTTCAAGCCTGATAAAACTGAAATTCCCATAAAATTTTCCACAAATTTTGCATACAAATCAATAATTAATTGAGTTTCTTGAATTGCTTCTTTTTTAGTGGCATGGGCAGTATGGCCTTCTTGCCACAAAAATTCAGCTGTTCTTAAAAAAAGTCTCGTCCTCATTTCCCACCTTACCACATTAGCCCACTGATTAAGCAGAATAGGTAAGTCTCTGTATGATTGAATCCAGTTCTTGTATGTCCGCCATATAATCGCTTCACTAGTAGGCCTAACAATTAATTCCTCTTCCAATTTAGAGTCTTCGTCAACTACTAATTTACCAGGATTTTTTTCATCATTTTTTAATCTGTAATGAGTTACAACCGCACATTCTTTAGCAAATCCTTTAGCATTTTTTTCTTCTGCTTCAAATAAACTCTTGGGTACAAACAATGGAAAATAAGCATTGTAGTGTCCAGTTTCTTTAAATTTTGCATCTAATTCATTTTGAATTTTTTCCCAAATAGCAAAACCGTAAGGCTTTATTACCATACAACCACGAACCGATGAGTTCTCAGCTAAATCAGCCATTACAACCAATTCATTATACCATTTTGAGTAATTTTCCCTCCTAGATGTTAATTTTTTTGACATAATTTATTTGGCATAAAATTTGTTTTTATATTTATAGTAACAAAAATATGTTAATAATGCCATCTACCAAATTTAATTTCAATCTTAATAGTTCAATTTTAGTAATGATTTCACTGATCCTTTCAGGATGTGGATCCTTTAATTCATCAAGTCTTGTTTCTGCAGATGGTATTTACAGCAATAACGAAAAAGTTGAAAATGAGAATAGTACATCGAAGTACTATGAGAACTATTTTAAAGAAAAAGCCCTAGAGCTAGAAAATGACTTTGTTTTTTCAGACTCAATATTAAATAACTCAGACTACATTTCATCAAATCAACTAAGTTATTCTAGAAACAATGCTGCATGGGGTCAGATCCCTGATACAAAAGATTACGTATTAGATTTTTATTCGTATCGAAATTCATATTATGGGCCTTACGGTTACTACAATTACATGTATCCAGGCGGGTATGGTTATGGGTATGGATATCCTTTCTACTCATATTTCTCAATGAGAAATTGGTACAGATATGGATGGAGTTTTGGTTATTACCCATTTCACTATGATTTTTACCCATATGGATGGTGGGGCAGAACTATGCCTTTTGGCTATCGCAACAGATATTCGACTTCCAGTGCATATAACAATAACATATATGGAAACTTCCTTAATAGAAATATGAATGGTGATGTTTCATACAATGATGGCAGAAGGGGAAGTAAATCAAATGTAGTTGTTTACGGAAATGGTAAAAGCACTAGTACTAATGGTAGCAGTAAAAGTTCCAGTAACGCAACCAATGTAACTTTTTATAATGTTGGTAGACCTGGTGGTAGTTTACAGAATGACAGTAATATGGGGTTAAAAGATGATGATTTAGGCATAAGAAAATATAAAGACTTTGTTAAAGAAAATAATACAAACTCTGTAACAAGAAGCAGAACATATGCTAGACCTGAGATGGGTGTTGGTCTTTCCGGTAATGGAAGAAACTCATCTGGTCCGTCTGGTACAAATGAATCTAGAAGATACTATAATAATCCAAGTGGCACCAATAGTGCGAGAGGAAGTAAGCCAGTACAATATGATTGGGGATTGGGTGGTAGAAATAGAGGAAATTCTAGTGGATCCCAAACAAGATCATATGGAAATCCTAGTTCTTTTTCTGGTTCATCAAGTAGCTCATCATCAAGCTCTAGAAGCTACAGTACACCGAGTAGCTCAGCTGGTAGCTTTTCTCGATCTTCAGGTCCACCATCAACTGGTAATGTAAGTAGTTCTTCGTCTAGTGGTAGTTCATCTGTTGGCTCAGGAGGAAGAGGTTCAAGATAGTTTTAATGAAATTTATATCGACGTTTTTTGTGGTAATTCTACCATTATTTGTCAACGCCCAAAGTATTTCAGACGCAATAAATTGGGGTTTTGAAAATGAAAGTGGTAATGCAAGATATGAGTCTATGAGTGGAGCATTTGGGGCGCTAGGTGGTAATTTATCTGCAATTTCAAATAATCCAGCCTCTGGAGCTGTTTTTGAATTGTCAAGGTTGGGATTTTCTCTTATAGCCAATGATAATTCATTGACATCCTCATATACAAGTAATCAGAATACTATCAGCTCAGGAAACTCCACATACCAAGCAGGGCTTATTTATGTGTTCAAAAACTACGGAAGCGGTAATTTAAATAAATTTTCATTGGGTTTAAATTTTCAGACAATCAGCAACTTCACCAATGAAATCAAAATCTCCGGACGAAGTCAAAATTCGGTCGATACCTTCTTCATAAATAATGCTATCGGAGTTAATTTAAATAATATAAGTGTTGGATCTAATGAAACCACTAGCGGAGTTTACAAATGGCTTGGCGATAATCTTGGTTACTATGCTCAACAGGCTTTTTTAGGTTACCAATCGTATCTACTCAACTATGATACTGAAAATAATTCTTTTTTTTCCCTGGCCAAATATGAAAATGGTGTAAATCAAGATCACCTTATTTTCTCAAGTGGGTTTAACAATCAAGCCTCACTGAATCTTTCATGGCAATTTAAAGATAATTTATACTGGGGAGTTAATTTAAACTTTAACGATGTTTTAGTTGAAAAAGAGTTGCGACATGTTGAAAGCAATTTTGATTCTGACTCACCTATAACTGATATTGATTTTAGGAACTACCTTACCACAAATGGAAATGGTTTCTCTGTTCAGGCTGGATTGATTTATAAAATTGGCACTGTAAGATTGGGTGTTTCCTACTCCACTCCAACATATTATAATTTTGAGGATAATTTAGAGCAATATATCAAAACCAGATCAATTGATGTAGATAATGTAACATACACTGACATAGTCGACCCAAATGTAACCAACGTTTATCTTTACGATTTTAAATCACCATCAAAATTGGCATTCAGTGGTGCTGCAGTTATAAATAATATGCTAATTATTAGTGCGGATATTACCAATAAGAATTATTCTAAATCTGAATTCAAACACAGAAATTTTAATGTTTATGAAAGTTTGAACAGTGCTATTCAAAAAAATTTGACAAACGTAATGGATTATAAAATTGGTTCTGAAATAAAATTGAATAAATTTAGTATAAGAGCAGGTTACAAAGCATTAAATAATCCGTATCAAAACTCTGAAAAAAAATATTTAACATCACAATCTTTTGGACTAGGATATAATTTTAGTGCATCAACATTAGACTTTGCCATAATCAATTCAAAAAGAAACTATGATTATCAGCTATTTGATACTGGCTTAACAGATTTAGCAAATATTAGTCACGAGGAAATAAAGGTAATATTATCATACAATATCATATTTTAAAAATAAATGTTTTATATCTTTGCCAAACTTATAAATTATGAAATACAATAAATTTCTAGAGGAGCTTGAACAAATAGACTCCGATCACAAAAATTTTTCTATAGAAACACCTCTCAGGAAAGATGCATTTGATATATCTGATGATGAAAAAATCTCCATCATTCAAAAAAATGTAAGAGAGATTTTAGATACATTGGGAATGGATATGACAGATGATAGTTTAAAAGGAACTCCTCTTCGTGTTGCTAAAGCTTATGTCAAAGAAATTTTTGGAGGTTTGAATCCTAAAAATTTACCAAAAGCATCCACATTTGATAATAAATATCAATATGGAGAAATGTTAGTAGAAAAAAATATAACAGTTTTTTCAACCTGTGAGCATCACCTCCTTCCAATTTATGGAAAAGCACACGTAGCTTACTTTTCAAATGGTAATGTTATTGGGCTTTCGAAAATGAATAGAATTGTGGATTACTTTGCTAGAAGACCTCAAGTTCAAGAAAGATTAAATATTCAAATTGTAAGAAAGTTACAAGAATTCCTTAACACAGAAGATGTTGCATGTGTTATTGATGCTAAACATATGTGCGTGAATTCGAGAGGAATTAGGCATATTGATTGTAGTACGGTTACGGGAGAATTCGGAGGAAAATTTAAAGATAAATTAATAAAAAGGGAATTTTTAGATTATATTCGTTAAGAAAGATAACTATTTAACGATGTCGGTATCTAAGCAGGATCTTAAATTTTATAACTCTCTCACTTCAAAAAAAGAAATTTTCGAACCAATTAATTCAACTAAGGTTGGCATGTATGTCTGTGGTCCAACTGTTTACAATACAGTACATCTTGGAAATTGCAGAACTTTCATATCTTTTGATGTAATCTGCAGGTACTTAAATCATATAGGTTATGATGTAAGATATGTAAGAAATATAACTGATGTTGGCCACTTAGAAGATGATAGTGATGAAGATAAAGTACTGAAAAGAGCTAAAATTGAAAATCTTGAGCCTATGGAAGTTGTTCAAAAATACACTAACGAATTTCATCAAGTAATGGAAAGTTTTGGTTTAAAAAAACCCAATATTGAGCCAACTGCGAGTGGTCATATCCCTGAACAAATAGAAATGATAGAGGAAATTATTAATAAAGGATATGCTTACGAAAAAAATGGCTCTGTATATTTCGATTTAGATAGTTTTTCAAAAGTTCATCATTATGGCAAATTAAGCAAACGTAATTTAGATGATGTTATTAATGAATCAAGAGAATTGGAAAACGTAGATGAGAAAAAAAACCCACAGGACTTTGCATTGTGGAAAAAAGCTAGTGATAAACATATTATGAAATGGAAATCGCCCTGGAGTCTTGGTTTTCCTGGATGGCATTTAGAATGTTCTGCCATGAGCAGAAAGTATCTTGGAGATAACTTTGACATACATGGTGGTGGTATTGATTTGAAGTTTCCTCACCACGATTGTGAAATAGCTCAGTGTGAATCAACAAATAATAAAAATCCTGCAAATTATTGGCTTCACTCAAATATGCTTACACTGAATGGTAAAAAAATGTCGAAATCAACAGAAAACTTTATTCTTCCAGATGAAATTTTTAATGGAAACAACAATTTGTTTGAAAAATCATTTAGTCCAAACGTAGTTAAATTTTTCATGTATCAAGCACATTACAGAAGTCAGTTAGATATTTCTAATCATGCTTTAATTGGTTCAGAAAAAGGATATGGTAAAATCCAAAAAGCTTACCAAATAATTGATAGTTTAAACGTATCACAAAAATCTGACTATGACGTCGACAAATGGATTGAAAAATGCTATAAAAATTTAAATGATGATATTAATACACCAAAACTCATCGCAAATATTTTTGACATAGTAAAATTTATCAATGAGGTGAAAAACGAAAAACTCAAAATAGATGAACCATCTCGAAATAAAATTAAAAGTTATCTTGAGATTTTTATGATCGACATTCTAGGTTTAGTTTTAAATGATTCTGAAAATGTCAGACACTTAGATGATGAGCTAATTGAATTATTGAAAGAAGTCAGATCGATTGAAAGAGATAAAAAAAACTATGAGCTATCTGATTTTATAAGAACTCGACTAAATATTCTCGGGATTAATATTGAAGATACTAAATGAAAAAAATTCTAATCTTTCCAATAATTCTCCTAATTAAATTTTACCAACTCATAATCTCTCCCATAATTGGACACAATTGTAGATTTAATCCTTCATGTTCTGAATATTCAAAACAATGTTTTATAAAACATGGACTTTTTTATGGTTTTTATTTTTCTTTTAAAAGAATAATTAGCTGTCACCCCTGGGGAAAAAGTGGGTATGATCCTATTCCATAACAATATTAATATATTTGAAAAAAATATAAAATGAATGATTTAATATTCGAACATGATTTAAATGAGAAATTTATAAGTCTTGGACCAGTAACTGTTTATTGGTATAGCTTAATGTTTCTATTAGCATTTGTTTTTGGATATTATTTATTGAAGAAAATTTATATAAAGGAAAATAAAAACGTTGAGTTATTAGACCCGTTCCTGGTCCATATGGTTCTTGGGACAATTATTGGAGCCAGATTAGGTGAAGTATTTTTTTATAATTGGGATTACTTTAAAGATAATTTATTAGAAATATTTCTTCCTTTCAAAATTAATGGTTTCGATTGGGAATTCATTGGGTTCAGAGGTTTATCTAGCCATGGAGCGACAATTGGAATTATTATTTCAATTATTTTATATAAAATTAAATACAAATACGATTCAGTACTTTGGATTTTTGATAGACTAGTAATTGCTGTTGCTTTAGGTGGTACATTAGTAAGAATAGGGAATTTTTTTAATTCCGAAATAGTTGGAGTTTTTACAAACTCTGATTATGGAGTTGTATTTCTTAACAGAGCAGAAGTTTTACCTAGGCATCCAGCCCAGCTTTATGAAGCATTTGGCTATATAACACTTTTTTTTATTCTGCTTTTAATTTATAACAAAACAAAATTGAAATTTAAAAAGGGATTCCTCTTTGGTTTTTTCCTAATGTTCTTATTTATGGTGAGATTTATTGTTGAATATGTAAAAGAAAGTCAAGGAGGTCTCGAAGATCAATTAGGTATTTTATCAACTGGCCAGTGGTTAAGTATACCATTTATAATTTTTGGAATTAGTTTAATGTTTAAAAGTCTTTTATTTTCAAATGAAAAAAAATAATTTAACGTCTGGATTTAAAAAACTAGCTGTGACACTTTTTTTAATGTTTACAGGTCCTGTATTTCTATACCAAGCATTTAGCAATATTGGACATGAGTTTTATTATTATGTTTTAACTATTGGACTAATTTTATGTATTTCATCACTAATTACCTTATTTTCAGGCATAAAGTCTATTATAAACCATATTTTTGACAAAGAATAATATTGATGGTAAAAATTACATTTCCAGATGGTGCTAACAAAGAATTTAAGCGAGGAATAACAGCCCTTGAAGTTGCAGAAAAAATTAGCAATTCATTAGCTAGAAAGCTTTTATCTGCTACTTTTAATGGTAATCAAATTGAATCCTCCACACAATTAAATGAAAATGGAAAGATAGAATTCCACTTTTGGGAAGATGCTAAAGGAAAGAGTGCTTTTTGGCACTCGTCTGCACATTTATTTGCACAGGTAGTAAAAGATTTATATCCAAAATGTAAACTAACCATTGGCCCATCAATAGAAAATGGCTTTTACTATGATTTAGATTTGGGTAATCAAAACCTCTCTGAGAAAGACTTCGAAAAAATTGAGAAAATAATGATTGAGGAGGCTAGAAAAGATTATAAATTCATAATGAGGGAATCATCAAAGGACGATGCTTTGAAATTTTACAAAAAAAATAATAATGAATATAAAGTTGAATTAATTGAAGGCTTGGATGATGAAAAAATTACCTTTTGTGATCATGCTAATTTTTCTGATTTATGTCGGGGTGGACATATTCCATCTACTGGACACATCAAGGCGGTCAAACTTCTAAATGTAGCAGGAGCATATTGGAGAGGTGATGAAAATAAAAAACAACTAACAAGAGTTTATGGCATATCGTTTCCCAAGCAGAAACTACTGAATGAATATCTAGAACTAGTTGAAGAAGCCAAAAAGAGAGACCATAGAATATTAGGAAAAAAACTCAAGCTTTTTACTTTCTCAAAAGATGTAGGACTAGGTCTTCCACTCTGGCTACCTAAAGGTGCTGAATTGAGAAAAAGATTGGAGGATTTTCTAACTAAGGCGCAAAAAGCTGCAGGTTATGAAATGGTTGTTAGTCCACATATAGGTAATAAAAAACTCTATGAAATTTCAGGACATTTTCAGAAATATGGTGAAAGTAGTTTCATGCCAATAAAATCTCCAAGCTCTGATGAAGAGTTTTTACTAAAACCTATGAACTGCCCACATCATTGTGAAATATATAAATCGGAACAATGGAGCTATCGAGATCTACCAAAAAGATATGCTGAGTTTGGAACTGTCTACAGATATGAACAAAGTGGTGAATTACATGGTTTGACCAGAGTTAGAGGTTTCACTCAAGATGATGCACACATTTTTTGTGCGCAAGACCAATTAGTTGATGAATTTGAAAAGGTAATAGATTTAGTACTTTACGTTTTTAAAACTTTAGGCTTTGATAATTATGAAGTACAAATATCATTAAAGGATAAAGAAAATGATGAAAAATATATAGGTAGTGCGGAGTTATGGGATCTTGCTGAAAATGCAATAATAAAGGCTACAACTGGAAAAAAATTAAATTATACAATTGAGTATGGAGAGGCAGCTTTCTATGGACCCAAGTTAGATTTTATGGTTAAAGATGCTTTGAACAGGAAATGGCAACTTGGAACTATACAAGTCGACTATAATTTACCCAAAAGATTTGATTTAACTTTTAAAAATAAAAATAATAAAGATGAAAGGCCAGTAATGATTCACAGGGCACCTTTTGGGAGTCTTGAAAGGTTTGTAGCTATATTAATAGAACATACAGGGGGGATTTTTCCAATGTGGTTGACCTCAAATCAAATAGTCTTAATAAGTGTTGGTGAAAAACATGAAAAATTTGCTAAAAAAGTTTCTACTTTACTAGAAAAAGCTGAAATTCGTGCATCCATTGATGACAGAAATGAAACTGTTGGAAAAAAGATACGTGAAAGTGAACAAAACAAAGTACCTTACATGGCTATAATAGGTGATAAAGAGGTATCTAATAACAGTGTGTCAATTCGAGCACTAGGCGGAAATGAAATTGGAGAAATGAATATAAACGAATTGATTAACTTTATAAAAAGAGAAGAAAAAAATTCTTTAATCAATAACTAAAATTAAAAACCATAGCAGCAATTAGGAGAAAAAGAGGTAGAAGACCAGGGAGAATAATTAAGAAAAACCCTCACAATATAAATGAGTTTATAAAAGCTCATGAGGTAAGACTTGTTGGTGACAATGTAGAAATAGGTATTTACCCAATACAAAAAGCACTAGACATAGCAAAAAATCTTGAAACAGATCTAGTTGAAATTTCTCCCAAGGCAAATCCGCCAGTGTGTAAGGCCTTAGACTACAAGAAATTCTTGTATGATCAAAAAAAGAGGGAGAAATATCTTAAAGCTAAAACACAAAAAGTTGTTGTAAAAGAAATAAGATTTGGTCCTCAAACAGACATTCATGATTATGAGTTTAAGAAGAAACATGCTATCAAGTTTCTTGAAGAAGGAGCTAAATTAAAAGCATTTGTTTTTTTTAAGGGAAGATCTATAATTTTCAAAGAACAAGGGCAAATTCTACTTCTAAAATTAGCTCAAGAATTGGAAGAATATGGAAAAGTTGAGCAATTACCTGTGTTAGAAGGCAAAAAAATGATTATGTTTGTGAGCCCAAAAAAGGCTAAAAAGAAATAAAATGAGTAAACAAAAAACTAAATCTAGTGCAAAAAAAAGATTTAAGGTTACTGGAACAGGTAAAATAAAAAGGAAACACGCCTTTAAAAATCATATCTTAACCAAAAAATCAAAAAAAAGGAAACTGAAACTTACTCACTCATCTCTTGTTAGCGATAGTGATTTGGGAAGTATCAAAAAACAATTGAGACTTAAGTAATTTGTATAACCGGTAAAGGGTTTTAAAGTTTTGAAAAAGCACCCAAGCCAAAATTATAATAAAAATGCCAAGATCATCAAACTCAGTAGCTTCGAGAAAAAGAAGAAAAAAAATTCTAAAAAAAGCTAAAGGATATTTCGGAAGAAGAAAAAATGTTTACACAGTAGCTAAAAATGCTGTTGAAAAGGGATTAACTTACGCTTACAGAGATAGAAAAACCAAAAAAAGAGTCTTCAGATCTTTATGGATCACTCGTATAAACGCAGCAGCTCGACAACATGGACTTTCATACTCAGAACTCATAAACAAATTAAAAGTAAAAGGTATTGAAATAAATAGAAAGGTTTTAGCTGACTTAGCTATGAATGATTCAAAAAAGTTTTCCGAAATAGTTGAAAACTTAAAAGACTAGAAAGGATCATCATCATCACTAGACCTATAGCTACCGCTCTCGAATGCCTGGTCAGGATTAATTTTAGGATCTTGATTTAGTTTGGATTCATATTCAAAAGGATTATCATAAGAACTTAAGTTTTCAAATTTACCTAATGAACTTATAAACTTGAGTTTAATAGAGTTTAAACCACCGTTTCTGTGTTTAGCAACAATAAATTCAGCTTGACCTAATGCTGAGGAATGGTCCTCATCATCCCATTCATCCATTTTATAATATTCTGGTCTATAGAGAAATGATACTATATCAGCATCTTGCTCAATTGCTCCAGATTCTCTCAAATCAGATAAAATAGGTCTTTTTACACCTCCCCTTAACTCAACAGCTCTTGAAAGTTGGGATAAAGCAATAATTGGAATATCCAATTCTTTTGCCAAAGCCTTTAAGTTTCTAGAAATTGTTGAGATTTCTTGCTCACGATTACCACTTTTTTGACTTGCACCTAATGTCATTAATTGTAGATAATCTAAGACAATTAATTTTATTCCATATTGAGACGAAAGACGTCGAGCCTTGGCTCTAAGCTCAAAGATTGAAAGTGAGGGAGTATCGTCAATGTACAAAGGAGCATTTTCCAAGTTAGACACTTTAACATTTAATTGTTCCCATTCGAATTTCTCCAGTTTACCAGTTCTGAGTTTTTCTGAGTTTAAACCTGTTTCAGAGGAAATTAGTCTTGTTATCAATTGTATTGATGACATTTCTAAAGAAAAGAATGCTACTGGAATATTATTTTCAACAGCCATATTTCTAGCCATCGACAAAGTAAAAGCGGTCTTTCCCATACCTGGTCTGGCTGCAATAATAATTAAATCACTAGGTTGCCAACCAGATGTTAACTTATCAATTTCAAAAAACCCTGATGCTATTCCACTTAGACCTTCTTTTTTTGAGATCTCCTCAATTTTTTGTTTTGCTTGTATCACAAGATCTTCTGCTGTTTGGGTGTTTTTTTTAAGGTTTCCTTGAGATATATCATAAATTTTGGATTCAGCATCATCTAACAGGTCAAAAACATCAGATGTTTCATCATATGAGTTTTCGATAATTTCGTTCGAGATCTGAATGAGTCTTCTTTGTATAAATTTCTGTAATATAATTCTAGAGTGAAATTCGATGTGTGCTGAAGAAGATACCTTTTGTGTTAACTCTACGAGATAGTAATCTCCGCCAACTAAATTTAATTTTCCTTCTCTTTTTAATTGATGTGATACTGTTTTAATATCGATAGGTTCTTGTTTATCAAATAAATTTATAATTGAGTTAAAAATTGTTTTGTGACTTTCTTTGTAAAAAGCATCAGGCTGTAATATATCAATAACTTCATCAACCCCTTTTTTATCAATCATCATCGCACCTAAAACAACTTCTTCGAGATCAACTGCCTGAGGAGGTATTTTACCTTTTTGAATTGGGAAAACAGATGGATTTCCCGAAATAGACGATGATTTTAAACTTTCAACCCTTTTCACTTAACTAACTTAATGAAATCAAAAACTAATTAACAATTATTGTAAAAAATTAAACGAACAGAAAAATGTTAATAAGTATCAAAATTTGTTAATAGCTATTATAATTCTTTAAAAACACCCATTGTTGTGAATCTTTGTAGTCTATCGTCTAATAAATCTTTAATTTTTTTCTTTTTTAAATCTTGAAATGCAGAGATAATTTCTTTTTTCACTGAAGAGTAAATCTTTTCTCTATTTTGATGGGCTCCACCTAAAGGTTCTTTAATAATTTTATCGATTAGCTTATTCTCTTTCATATCTTTTGGAGTTAATTTTAAAACATTAGCAGCTTCTTCCTTATAATCCCAGCTTCTCCACAATATTGAAGAGCATGATTCAGGTGATATAACAGAATACCATGTATTTTCTAGCATCATTATCTTATCACCTATTCCGATACCCAAAGCTCCTCCTGAGGCACCTTCACCAATAACTATAACTATTATCTGAGTTTTCAAATTAAACATTTCATATAAATTTCTTGCGATTGCTTCAGCCTGACCCCTTTCCTCTGCCTCAATGCCAGGGTAAGCACCAGGTGTATCTACCAAAGTAACAACTGGAATTTTAAATTTTTCTGCTAGCCTCATTAATCTTAATGCCTTTCTATAACCCTCTGGATTGGCCATACCAAAATTCCTAAATTGTCTGGTTTTAATATTATTTCCTTTTTGCTGACCTATAAACATGAATGTTTGATTATCAATCTTGCCTAATCCACCAATCATGGCCTTATCATCAGAAATGTTTCGATCACCATGTAGTTCTAAAAAATTATTTTCAGTTAATGCATTAACATAGTCTAAGGTATATGGTCGTGATGGGTGTCTTGAAAGT
>Ga0209433_10000153_pt1 | contig 20859 bp, 21 predicted proteins | sample METZYME_5_50m_FD_187552 | JGI IMG/M metagenome (GOLD analysis project Ga0209433, IMG submission 187552) | Marine microbial communities from oxygen minimum zone in mesopelagic equatorial Pacific - METZYME_5_50m (SPAdes) (version 2) | ecosystem: Environmental > Aquatic > Marine > Oceanic | place...
CAATCAAGACTAATTCAAGATGAAGATGCTTTATCTAAATTAAGATTAATTGCGCCACAAGATGGAACAATTACTTTTATTGATGGTGAAGTAGGTGATTTAGCTCAGGGTGGAATGTTTAATCCAAGTGTGTTACTTAAACTTTCTGATTTATCAAAAATGGAAGTATATGTCAATGTTAATGAAAATGATATAGCTGATATTTCTATAGATGATCCTGCAATAATTGAAGTTGATGCTTATGATGGAAGAAAATTTAAAGGTAGAGTTAAAGAAGTTGCTTATGCTTCTTCCGTTTCTAGCGGTGGTTCACAACAACAAGTAACAAATTTCCAGGTAAAAATCCAAATGCTTGAAGTTGTTGAAGGAATGAGACCTGGAATGAGTGCAACAGTTGATATCATTACAGCAGATAAATCCAATGTTATCAGTATTCCAATTCAATCTTTGACTTCTTCTAGATCGATGAAAAAAGGAACAAATGTTGTCTTCATTTACAACAACGGCATTGTTAACGAAAGAGTCGTTGAAACAGGAATTGTTGGTGATAGAGATTATGAAATTGTTTCAGGTCTTGAAGAAGGGGATGAGATAGTAACAGGAAGTTTTATTGCAATTAGTAGAGAATTATCTGATGGGATGAAAGTTACGGTTAGAGAATTTCAGAAGAATAGAAGAAAACGTGACTAAATCTAGAAGAGAAATTATTGGAATAAAATCCGTATCTAAAATTTATAATTTAGGAGATACAATTGTTAAAGCATTAGATAATGTTTCATTGAGTATCAATGAAAATGATTACATTTCAATTATGGGCCCTTCAGGTTCTGGAAAATCAACACTAATGAATATTATTGGATGTTTAGATGTTCCAACAAAGGGAACGTATAAGTTCAATAACGAAAAAATCTCTGATATGAATGATAATCAATTAGCAAATATTCGTAACGAAAAAATTGGTTTTGTTTTTCAAACTTTTAATCTTCTTCCAAAACTGAATTCAATTCAAAATGTTGAAGTACCTTTAGTTTATTCTTCACTTGGCAGAGCAGAGAGAAGTTTAAAAGCAAAGAAAGCTTTAAAAATAGTTGGCCTTGAAGATAGAATGTCTCATAAACCAAACGAATTATCAGGTGGACAAAGACAAAGAGTTGCAATAGCTAGAGCACTTGTAAATGAACCATCAATAATTTTAGCAGATGAGCCAACTGGAAATTTGGACTCGAAGAGTGGAACTGAAATATTAAACTTTTTTGATAGTTTACATAAAGCTGGTAATACTTTAATTATTGTTACTCATGAAGATTCAGTCGCTAAAAGAGCAAAAAGAAGAATTGAAATTTTCGATGGAAAAATTACCTTAGATGAATAAAATTATAAAAAATATTTTGATTGGCTTTAGTGCAATTAGATCAAGTTTTACAAGAGTATTTCTTACTTCTATCGGATTAACTATTGGTATTTTTACAGTAAGTATCGTTACAGCAGCAGTATCATCTGTTGATAGAGAATTTGCAAAATCAATTCAGAGCATTGGAAATGATAAAATTTATGTGGGAAGAATGCCTTGGTCCTTTGAGTTTGACTGGTGGAATTATCGAAACAGACCTGAAATAAAAGAAGAGAGTTTAGATTATATAAATCAGTATAGTGAATATGTAACTCAATCAAGTATGAAACAAAATTATTGGACAAAGGCAACATACGAAAATAAAGCTTCATGGCTTCAAATGAACGGAGTTTATCCAAATTATAATGATATGATGACTGGTACAAAAGTTGTGAATGGAAGGTTTTTTTCTGAAAATGAATGGAAGCTTCAAAGAAGAGTTGCAATAATTGGTGGGAGTGTAGGTGAAGGATTTTTTGATGGTGAGGATCCGATTGGTAAAAAAATTAGGCTTGGAGGAGTAAGTTTTGAAGTAATTGGTGAGCTTGAAAAAACTGGAAGTTTTACACCGACAGGCAGCCTTGATCAAGTTATAATTATGCCAACAACAACTTTTCAAAGAATTTTAACAAGGTGGACATGGAATGAGTTTGTACTTCAAATAGATCCTAACAATCGAGAAAAAGCTAAAGAAGAAGTAAGAATGATTATGCGTGTTGCTAGAAAATTAAAACCAGATGAAGAAGATAATTTTGCTGTAAATAGCGCTGATGCTTTTACCAAACAATTTAATCAAATGAAAATTGCTATTGCAGGTATGGGCTTATTAGTTACTAGCATATCTTTAATTGTATCTGGGATTGGAATTATGAATGTTATGTTTGTTTCAGTTAGAGAAAGAACTAAAGAAATTGGATTAAGAAAAGCTATGGGAGCTACTAATTCTGATATTTTAACACAATTTTTGAGTGAGGCAATTGCTATCGCTATCATTGGCGGAACCATGGGTATTTTATTAATTAGAACAACATTATATTTTATTGGTTCTGCAATTGCAAACATTGACATAAACGGTATGGGTTCTGCAATTGATTTACAAATGGATTTATTGCTTACTTTCTATACTTTTATGGTTTGCGTTTTTCTAGGGTTGATTGCTGGAATGGTTCCAGCAAGAACAGCTGCAAAATTAAATCCAATAGACGCACTAAGACATGAATAGAATTATCAATTATCTAATAGATGTTATTAGAGGTGTTCTGTTCTATTTTAGTCAAACTAAACTTAGAACTGCATTAACACTCCTTGGTATTACAGTTGGTGTATCTTCAATAATTGCAATAATGACTGTTTTAGCTACATTTGAAAAAACAACTGATCAAATTGTTTCAGATGTTAGAACAAATGTTTTCTATATAACTAGAGAGAATCCTATTGAAGTGAGTTTTGGGGACAACAATAAATGGGCTCGTAACAAGCCAAAAATAACGTGGAATGAATATGAGCAATTAAAAAGAAGCTTAAAACTTATAGAGAATATGTCAGCAGTTGTTTCAGAAGAGCCAAGTGATAGAACTTTTAGTGTAGGAAAGAAAGAATTTAAGAGTCGTATCCAAAGTTTTTGGGCCGCTGATGGTGATATTCTTTCACTTTATAAATATGACATAATAGATGGAAGAAATATTCAAGAGGTTGATATTAACAATCGTAGTAGAGTTGCCATTGTTGGATCAGATATTAAAAAAGAGCTCTTTCCATTTAAAAACCCAGTAGGCGAAACTATAAAAATAGATAATATACCATTTGAAATCATTGCTTTAACAGAAGAAAAAGGTGAACTTGCTGGACAAAGTATGGACAGCATGGTTGGTATACCAATTTCAACCTATTTAAAATATTTTGGTGGAAATTGGAGACGGGCAGATTTACAATTAGTTTTGGAATCAGAATCTATTGAAAATATTGATGATGCAACTGATGAAGCAATAGGTGTATTTAGGGCAATAAGAAAAATTCCTCCTGGAGATCCAAATAATTTTTATATAGCTACCAATGATCAATTGATGGATACTTTTGGTGAATTTACAGGCTATTTAAAAACTTTTGTTGGTCTTATTACTGGTATTTCTTTGTTAGTTGCAGGTATTGGAATTGCAAATATTATGCTGGTTTCTCTTAATGAAAGAATAAAAGAAATTGGAATAAGAAAAGCTCTAGGTGCAAGAAGAAGTGATATATTTCTACAATTTTTAATCGAAGCAATTTTAATTTCTCTACTTGGGGGCATAATTGGAATTTTTATTGGTCTTTCATTTGGTAATGTAGTGGCGTTATTTTTAGAACAAAGTCCAGTCATACCTATCGATTGGGTTTTCTATAGTTTACAAATTTGTGCATCAATGGGAATAATCTTTGGACTTTATCCAGCTATAAAAGCTTCTAAGTTAAATCCTATTGATTCAATGAGATTTGACTAAGCCTTTTTCTTGATGAATTATTACTAATAATCTAAATTGTGTTAATTTCATATGACAAAAAAAAATAAAGTTTCAAAAAAAGAAGTAGAAAAAATTGCATCTCTTGCAAGACTATCACTTTCAGAAAAAGAATTGGAATCCAGAACAAATGATATGAACAATATTCTTAATTACATGGATTCTTTAAACGAAATCAATACCGATGGAGTGGAAGAGTTATTAAATGTTCACGATATGAATAATTCATTAAGAGAAGATGAATATTCAAATTCGATATCAAAAAAAGATGTTTTAAAAAATAGTCCCTCAAAAAATGAAAATTATATTGAAGTGCCACTCACTGTTAAAAAGGACAGAAAGTGATTCTGGGTGTTATCCCTGCAAGATTAAATTCAACTCGCTTCCCTAAAAAAGTCACCTATAAACTTAACGATAAATCAATCGTTCAACATGTATATGAGCAAGCATGCAAATCAAAAATTTTAAATAAAATAATTGTCGCTGTTGATTCTGATGAAATAATTAATTCTCTTGAGAATCCTGAAGTAGCAATAATGACTTCAGTTTCTCATAAATCGGGAACTGATAGAGTTGCGGAAGTTGCTAGAAAATTTGATTGTGAAATTGTTGTTAATATTCAAGGTGATGAACCTGGAATCGAACCAAAAATTATTGACGATTTAGTTAGTCTTTTTGATGACCCGAATGTGGAGATGGCATCTGTTGCTTCAAGAGAACTAGAACCTGAAGATTTATTAAACCCAAACGTTGTTAAAGTCGATTTAACTAAAAATAATTTTGCCAAATCATTTTTGAGGACCGATTTGATAAATTCATCTAAATATTACAGACATATAGGGATTTATGCTTTTCGTAAAAAAACTTTGGATCGTTTTACAAAAATGAAACCTTCAAAAAATGAATTGAGTAAAAGTTTAGAACAGCTAAGAGCGCTTGATAATAACATTGCAATTAAACTATTAATTTGTGATTTTAAGCACAGTAGTATTGACACTGTTGAAGATTTGAAAAGTTATGAAAAATAATACAAAATTTATATTTGTCTTGGGTGGAGTAATGTCTGGTCTTGGGAAGGGCATTTCTGCTTCATCAATTGGTTATTTACTTAAAAGTGCTGGATTGAAAGTTAATATCTTAAAACTTGACCCTTATTTAAATGTTGATCCTGGAACTATGAATCCTTATCAGCATGGAGAAGTTTTTGTTTTAGATGATGGTTCAGAAACAGATCTTGACCTTGGCCATTATGAAAGATTTATCGATGAAAACATGTCAAAAAATAATAATGCTACTTCTGGACAAATTTATAGTACAGTTCTTGACAAAGAAAGATCTGGAAATTATCTAGGAGAAACAGTTCAGGTTATTCCGCATGTAACTGATGAAATAAAAAATAGAATCAATTTTTTAGCAGATTCAGGAAAATATGATGTTATAATTTGTGAAGTGGGAGGTACGGTCGGTGATATAGAAAGTCTTCCATTCTTAGAAGCTATAAGGCAACTATCACTAGATGTCGGCTATTATAATTCTTTAATAATACATTTAACCTTATTACCGTTCATAGACGCAAGCGGTGAATTAAAAACCAAACCAACTCAACATTCTGTAATGAAATTACGTGAAATCGGTTTATCACCAGATTTTATTTTTTGTAGAACAAAAAATACGATTGGAACAGAAATAAGAGAAAAATTAGCACTTTTTTGTAACGTAAAACCAAGTCACGTAATAGAGAACAAAGATGTTTCAAGTATTTATGAAGTACCTTTATTGCTGGAGGAGCAAAATATTACTGAAATGATATGTGAAAGATTAGATTTAAAGAACAAACCCTCAATTAAAAAGCTAAGGAATTTTATAAAAACCTATAAAAATCCTGCAAGCTCTATAAAAATTGCAATGTGTGGAAAGTATACAGAGTTGCATGATGCATATAAAAGCATCATAGAATCATTTATTCATGCAGGAGTTGAAAATAATACAGCAGTAGAAGTAGTATGGATTAATACTGAAAAAATCAAAAATGATAATGATGCAATCGTAACTTTCAAGGATATTGATGGAATTTTAATACCTGGTGGATTTGGATCTAGAGGAGCTGAGGGAAAAATTCTAACCTCGAAATACGCTAGAGAAAATAATATCCCATTTTTAGGTATCTGTTTGGGACTTCAATGCGCTGTAATTGATTTTGCAAGAAATGTATGTAAGATTAATGACGCTAATAGTTCAGAATTCAAACCAAGATGTAAAAATAAAGTAATTGACTTAATGGAATCACAAAGAGCTATAAAATTAAAGGGTGGAACTATGAGATTAGGTTCCTACGACTGTGAAATAGAAGTTGGTACCAAGGCTTTTTCAGTATATCGTAAAAAAAATATTTCTGAAAGACATAGACACCGATACGAAGTAAATAATAAATTTGTAAAAAATATGAAGAAAAATGGCTTAACTTTTTCAGGTTTTAATAAAAAACTAGGAGTGGTTGAAATTATAGAGCTGAAAGATCATCCATGGTTTATCGGCTGTCAATTTCATCCAGAATTAAAAAGTAGGGTTGACAAAGCTCATCCTCTTTTTAGGGAATTCATCAAAGCTTCCCTTAAGGAGAGTTTAAAAAAATGAATGTGCATAAAGTAAATATTAGAGATATAATTTTTGGGGGTGATCATTTACCAATGATTTTAGGCCCGTGCGTAATTGAAAGCAGAGATCATTGTTTTAGTATGGCTGAACAGATCGTAAAGATAGCTGATAAAAATTCAATTAATTTTATTTTTAAAAGTTCTTTTGATAAGGCTAATCGTACATCAATAACTTCCTTTAGAGGAAATGGTATTGATGAGGGTTTAAAAATTTTAGATGAGATAAAGAGTAATTTTGAAATTCCAATTACTACCGACATACATTTGCCTGAACAAGCAAGCCAAATCGCTGAAGTAGCTGATATTATTCAAATTCCAGCATTCTTATGTAGACAAACCGATATTTTAAAAGCAGCTGCAAAAACAGGAAAAATTATAAATGTAAAAAAAGGTCAATTTCTGTCTCCCCACAAGGTTGGGAACATTATTAAAAAAATTGAAGAATCTGGAAATAGAAATATTTTACTTACTGAAAGAGGAACTACTTTTGGCTATGATAGTTTAATGACAGATATGAGATCAATTTCTATAATGAAAAAATTTGGATATCCAATTATTTTTGATGCTACTCATAGTGCTCAAATACCAGGCAATCATGAAAAAACTACAGATGGTAATAGAGAATTCATTCCTTCGCAAATTTTTGCATCCATAGCATCAGGGGTTGACGGAATCTTTATGGAAGTTCATAATGATGTTGATAATGCTTTAAGTGATGCAAGCACGCAGTGGCCATTGAATAAGCTCGATACTATTTTAGGTTCTATAAAAGCTTTTAGAAAAACATATTTGGAACATGGAAAATTTTAAAATTTTAAAAAATATTAAGTTACTTATTTGTGATATTGATGGAGTCTTAACTGATGGTCAATTTATTAAAAGTAGTAATGGAGATGAGCTTCGTTCATTTAATGCGCTAGATGGTGTTGGTTTTGTAATGCTAAGACTCCTGAATTTAAATATAAAAACAGCTTGGATTACTGGAAGAGAATCTGTGACAACAACGTTAAGAGCAGAAGAGCTTAAAATTGATGATGTATATAATGGGGTAATTAGAAAAATAGATGCTTATAATGAATTAAAAGAAAAATATAGTATTGAAGATGAAGAAATATGCTTTATAGGTGATGATATTATAGATATTCCTTTACTTGAAAAAGTGGGTTTTGCCGTTACTGTTCCAAATGCGCCAGAATATATGAGGAGATACGTACATTACACTACTAAAATTCCTGGTGGACATGGTGCAGTACGTGAGGTTATAGATATGATTATTGACTCTAGAGAAAATTTTGATTCTAAGTTAGAAGAGTTGCTTAAAGATTTAAGATGAACGTATTTGTATTTTTTTTATTTTTGATACCAATATTTTTTGGATGCTCAAATGAAAATCAAGTTATTGATAATTTCAAAAGTGTTCATGATCAACAATCTTCAAATGTAATAATTACGCTAACAAAGAAAGGTAATATTACAGCCAAAATTGAAGCTGAATTAATGAAAAAAAATAATCAAAACTTAAAGCTCGAATTAAAAAATAATGTTAAGGTTGATTTATATGATGATGACTTTAATCATAAATCAATTATTAACTCTCAATATGCGATCATTGATGAAAAAGAAAATAAAATAAATGCATACGATAACGTTCAGGTAATTTCTAATGATGGTAAGCAATTAAAAGCAGATTCCTTGTTGTGGGATAACAATGAAGATCGAATTTTTACAAATTCGAACTTACAATTTATAACAGCTGATACAGATACTCTTTATGGACAAGGTTTCGAGTCAAATATTGATTTAACTGATTGGATAATTTTTCAACCTAAAGGTTCAATAAACAATGAGTAAAACTTTGAAAGCAAAAAATCTTGTTAAAATGTATAAAGATTTTTATGCAGTTAACGATATTGACCTAGAGCTCAAAAAAGGTGAAGTTGTTGGTCTTTTAGGCCCCAATGGAGCAGGAAAAACAACAACATTTTATATGATAACTGGAATGATTAGGCCTAAATCAGGGAGTATTTTTTTAGGAAGCGATGATATTACTTTTTTACCAATGTATAAAAGAGCTAGAATGGGTATTGGATATTTAGCCCAAGAACCTTCAATTTTTGCAAAACTTTCAGTTGAAGACAATTTGAAAATTGTTTTAGAAACAATTATTCCAGACAAAGAAGAACAAAATAATCTTATTGATAAACTTTTAAATCAATTTAATATTTCTCATATAAAAAATAATCTTGGATCAGGCTTATCAGGAGGAGAGCGAAGAAGGGTTGAAATCTGTAGAACTTTAGCTTTAAAACCAGATTTTGTTTTATTAGATGAGCCATTTGCAGGTGTTGATCCAATTGCAGTTGAGGACATACAGCAAATGATTATTGCTCTGAAAGAAAAAAATATTGGTGTTCTTATTACAGATCATAACGTAAGAGAAACACTTTCAATAACAGATAGATCTTATCTGCTATATGGGGGAAAAATTTTAAAATCTGGTGATGCACAGACTCTTGCAAATGATGAAGAGGTGAGAAGAATTTATCTTGGAAAAAACTTTAAATTAAGTCAATGAATAAAATATCAACTAAAATTAGACAAAAACAGTCTTTAATTCCTCAGCAAATACTTAAATCTAAACTTCTTGAATTATCCATTGATGAATTAGAAAAGGATTTAAATAATGAAATTCAGCAAAATCCCGTTTTAGAAGAAAAAAGCATTGAAAGTTCAAATAGCGTGCAAGAATTTGCTGATTCTTTTTCTTCAACAGATAACTACGAATTTTTTATGGCAAATATTCCTGATACGTTAAATGTTATTGATGAATTAATTAACCAAATAGATACAGCTGAATTCAATAATGAATTAAAAGAAGTAGCAAAAGAAATAATTTTCAACGTTGACAAAAATGGTTTTCTTGATATTGAGCCTGAGCTTATTTCAGATAAATTTGGAATTAGTATTTCTAAAATTGAAGAAGTGAGAAAAAAAATTATGTTATTATCACCAAAAGGTGTTGGTTCAAAAGATCTTAAAGATTATTTAATTTTTCAAATTGGTGATCAGAGCAAAGTTGCGACTGAAATTCTACAAAATTTTTTTGAAGATTTTATAAACCAAAATATTTCAATAATAGAAAAAAATCTCCCCTATGAAAAAAAAGAAATTGAAAATGCATTACATCTAATTTCTGAAAAAAATTTTTCTCCAATTTTTGACAATGATGTTAATAGCATGAGTCTTTATCCTGATGCAGTTGTCAAAAATAAAAATGAAAAATGGTTAATTATGGTAAATGATAAGTTTTTGAGCAAGTATCAAATTTCAAATGATTATATGGAAGCTGCATTAAGTAGTAAGTCATCAAAAGAGGAAAAATCATTTCTTAAAACTCATATTAGTAATGCTCAAGCAATTTTAGATACGTTGAATTATAGATCTTCTACTTTAAAAAATGTGATCTCCGAGATTTTAATTATTCAAGGTGATTATTTACTCGGCAATTTAGACTACTTAAAACCACTAAAACTTGAGGATATAGCAAAAAAATTGGATATGGATATATCTACAATTAGTCGCGTCGTAAAAAATAAATATATAGATACTCCTATTGGAATATTGAGTTTAAAAAGTTTATTTGCTTCTGAAATAATTAAATCTTCTGGTAAAGTTGGCTCATCAAATGAACTGAAAAAAGCTATTTTATCTATTATAGAAAAAGAAGATAAAAAAGATCCACTTTCAGATAATAAAATTGCAGAAATATTGTTAAAAAATGATTTTTTAATTGCAAGAAGAACTGTATCTAAGTATCGTAGGATATTGAATATTAGAAATGCCCAAAAAAGGAAGAAAAAATGAATTTAAGACATTGCATTAAAGTTGACGACTTTTCAAAAGATGAAATAATTGAATTATTTGAGTTGGCATCTGAATTAAAGAAAAAATTTAGAAATAAGGAAAGCTATAAACCTTTTAAAGATCATTCCATGGCAATGATTTTTGCAAAGCCGTCTGCTAGAACTAGAGTTTCTTTCGAAACGGGTTTTACATGGATGGGAGGTCATGCAATTTATTTAGCTCCTCAAGATATTGGTCTGGGAACTAGAGAAACAGCGTCAGATTTAGCTCAATTATTTAGTAGGTACAATGATATGATCATGGCTAGAGTTTATAGTCATAATGATATGATTGATTTTGAGAAATTTTCTACAGTTCCAGTAATAAATGGTTTAACAGACTATAATCATCCATGTCAAATTTTAACTGACATGTTTACTATTTGGGAAAATAAAAAGAATAACTTTAACAATTTGAAAATTGTTTACGTTGGAGATGGAAATAATATAGTCAATTCATGGATAAGGTTATCATCAATACTTTCTTTTGATTTCACATGTGTTTGTCCGGAGGGTTATGAACCAGATAATGATACTATTCAATTTGCAAAATCAAAAAACTTGTCAAAAATTAATATATCAAATGATGCTAAAGAGTCTGTGAAAAATGCAGATGTCATTTATACTGATGTATGGGCTTCAATGGGTCAAAAAAAAGAAATAGATGAAAGAATTAAGGTTTTTTCACCTTTGCAAGTAAATGAGGCTCTAGTTGAAAATGCAAAAAGTGACTACATGTTCATGCACTGTTTACCAGCAGAAAGAGGAAGAGAAGTAACTGATGGTGTAATTGATTCATCTAATTCAGTAGTTTTTGAGCAAGCTGAGAACAGACTTCACACACAAAATGCAATTATGGTTACTCTTGCAAATAAATAGAATCAAATTTTTTCTTTAATAAAACCTGATCCATCAAATTTTAGATAGTTAAAGCTATTCTCTGAACAATCATCAAGGATATATAGTTCTTTACCATTTTCAGTAAAACTAAAATCATGATGATAATGTCCCATAATAACACAATCAGTACCAGTACTCCATTTTTCTTTAGAAAAATTAATTAATTCATCATGAATTTTATTTAATTTTTTAATATCTCTTTTGTGTGAATCTTTTCTCTTGTAAGAAATTTTTTCAGCTATTTTATTTCCATATTTTTTTGGTATTAAAGAATAAATTATTATGAAAATACTACTTCTTATTATTTTTTTTAGAACTCTATAAGATTTATCCCATGATAATATACCATCACCATGAGTCAAATAAATTGACTTATTATTTATTTGTATTTCAGTATCGTTTAGAAAAGTTTTCTTTGTGAAAGATTTAAAGTAGTCTCCGATCCAATAATCATGATTACCTGCTACAAAATATATGTCAATTTTACTTTCTTTAATTCTTTTAAGAAGATCAAAAACTTCATTGAAATAATCAGGTTTTGAATTATTATATTCAAAATAATAATCAAAAAAATCTCCCATAATTACAATACTGCATTTTTCATTTTTTATTAAATGATAAAAATCTTCAAATTTTTTAATTTTTTCTTTATTTGATAATGAATTAATTGAAAAATGGTTATCTCCAAAAAAGTATATTGGCAATTGCATTCAAAAACTTAATCTTTTAAAAAAAGTTCATCAATGAATTATTATTTTTATTTTTTTAATAATATCATATTCTTTGATAGTAAAAATAATTTCAATTATTTAAATTATTGAAACATTTGATCAGCAAATGCTTTTAAAATCATATGAAACGCTATATTACTATATTATTATTTATAACTTTTTTATTTCCTCAAAGCTTTGGGAAAAACAAAGTTCAATATAATACATTCGATTGGGAATATATTGTAAGTCCAAATTTTAACGTTTATTACTATGGTGACAACTACGACTTAGCTATTTTTACTTCTGAAGTTGCCGAAAGATCAATTGAACAGATAGGTAAACACCTTAGATGGAGGCCTGGTAAACCCATTAAAATTATTGTTTATACTTCACACAACGATTTTCAACAAACTAACGTAGTTGATGTATACATGTCTGAGGGTATTGGTGGTGTTACGGAGCTTTTTAAAAATAGAATAGTTATCCCATTTGAAGGTTCTTATGAGCAGTTTGAACATGTAATTCATCATGAACTTGTTCATGCTGCGATCAATGAATCAGTTTATGGCGGAAATGCTCAGGCATTAATCAGTGGAAGAATAAGAGTGCAAGTTCCTCTTTGGGCAAATGAAGGTCTTGCAGAATTCCTATCAGTTGACTGGGATACAAATTCTGATATGGTTTTAAGAGATTTAGCTATTGAAGAAAGATTGCCATCCATTCAAGAGCTTAATTATTCAATCCTTGCATATAAAGGAGGTAATTCAGTTTGGCAATATATTACTCAGAAATATGGTCGAGAAAAAGTTGGAGAAATATTTCAGCAAATGAAAAGAACGCAAAATGCTGAAAAAGGATTTGAGAGCGCAATTGGTGTTGATTTCGAGAAATTAACAGAAGATTGGCACGATTATTTAAAAAGAGAGTATTGGCCAGATTTGGTTAATAGAGAAAATTTTAAAGATTTTTCTGAAAAAATTACTGATAGATCAAAAACAAGAAATTTTTATAATGTTAGTCCCGCATTTTCACCTGATGGTAATACTGTAGCTTACTTTTCTGATCAAGACGGCTATATGGATTTAATTTTATATAATATTGATACTCAAAAACAAAAGAAAAGATTAATACGTGGTAATACCACTCCAGATTTAGAAGAGCTAAAGTGGTTACAGCCTGGTATATCGTGGTCACCGGACGGCAAGTTTATATCATTTGCCTCTAAAAGTGGAAAACAGGATTCAATAATAATTGTAAATGTCAAAAATGGTAAATACAAAAAAATTCCAATTAACTTAGATGGAGTTTTTACTACTTCATGGCACCCATCTGAAGATAAAATTGCATTTGTGGGTCATAAAAATGATTCAAGTGATATATTTATAATCAGTTTAGATGGAAAAGAAACTATAAATATAACAAACGATAAGTTTTCTGAATACTCACCGAGTTGGTCTGCTGATGGGAATAAATTATATTTTGCTTCAGATAGAGGTAATAGTAATGATTCTTCAAACATGTTCAAAGTGGACTTTTCTCAAACTGACATTTTTGAATTTAATTTACTTGATAATAAACTAATTCAAATAACAGATACAGATTTTAATGAAAATTATCCTGTACAATCAGAAGAAGGTACTCTTTATTATACTTCAGATTTTAATGGAATAACAAATGTATTTTATCAAGATCTCCAAAGTGGAGATTCTTTCCCAATAACAAATGTTGTTACTGGAGTTCAGCAAATTGACATTGATAATAATAACAATCTAGTTTTTTCAGGTTATAAAGAAAGAGGTTGGGATTTATATTTGATGAACAATTTGAATCAAAAAAATAAGAAAGAAGTAAAAGAAACTAAATTTTATTCTCAAAGAGATCTAAGTGATGATTTTGAAGATTTAAGGTCTTTTACAAAAAACGAAAAAACAAAAACCCCTGAAGATTACTCATCATACATTTTTGCAAGAAACTTTGACTATAAGAATGATAAAAAAGAAGATAAAGTAGAAGTAGAAAATGATAGCTTACGTTTTCAAGATGACTATATTGCAAGAAGATATCAACCTGAATTTTCAGTAGATTACATTCAAACTACAGCTTCAATTGATAATCTCTTTGGTACAAGAGGTGTAGCAAATTTTGCTTGGAGCGATGTTATGGGTGATCATAGAATAAATGTTGGAACAAATCTTGTTTTAGATTTAGATAACAGTGACTTTATTTTTCAATACGCTTACCTAAAAAATAGAATAAATTACTACACAACAATTTTTCAGCAGGCGAATACTTTTTCTTTAGGATATAACTTAAACTTTGATTTTATAGGCCAATTACGTGATTATGGAATTGGTTTCTTTGCACAGTACCCTTTTTCTAAATTTTCAAGAGTGGATTTCGGATCAACAATAAGGGCTGTTAATTATGAAGTGAAAGAGTTTGACATTTTTACATTCACAACAAATACAGCTTATACTGAAAATTTAAAATCACTAGTTCCTGTTGTCAGTTACATATATGACAATACAACAAATGGTTATACCGGTCCTATTGATGGTTTTAAGCAAAATTTAACCTTCCAATTCAGCCCGAGTATTGGAGATAGCTCTGTACCATTTAGAACTTTAAAATTTGACATGCGAAAGTATTTTAAGATAAGTCGTAATTATAGTTTTGCAGCGAGATTAATGCTTGGAAAAAGTATTGGAGATAAAGCACAAAAATTCTTTTTAGGTGGAAATTCACAGTTTACTATATTTTCGGATACCCAAACAGAAGGAAGAGATGATTCTGGTTTTTATGCTCAAAGAGTCTTAGAGTACGATAATACAAGTATACTTGAAGATGTATATTTTAGTGAGTACGTATTTCCTTTACGAGGTGCAAGATATAGAGAAAGAGTTGGAGAAAATGTTGCCATAGCAAACTTTGAATTTAGATTCCCATTTGTTAATTATGTTGATGTTAGCTTTCCTGCAAGGATAAGGTTTGGAAATATTTTTGGGCATCTTTTTTTAGATGTTGGAGCTGCTTGGGATGATTCAAATGAATTTGATAGCAGTCAAATTATAAGAGATAAATATGGCTTAACAGATCCCGAGGCTTCTCCAATTCTTACTACTTTTGGAATTGGGGCAAAGATATTTACAGGTTTTGGTATAGTAAGATTAGATACTGCATGGGATAAATATTCTTCTGGCTATTCAAAGCCTCAATATATTATATCAGTTGGTTACGATTGGTAAAATTCCTTGAAGTTTTCAGTTTTATCTCAAGATAAAAATTCTCAAGCACGAACTGGATTAATTGAAACAGATCATTCAAAAATTGAAACTCCAGTTTTTATGCCTGTTGGTACACATGGTGTAGTTAAGTCCTTATCTCCAGAAGATTTAAATAGTCTCAACGTTCAAATTATGCTTTCAAATACTTATCACCTTTATTTAAGACCAGGAACTGAAATTGTTAATAAAAATAATGGTTTGCATGAATTTATTAATTGGAACAAAAGTATTTTGACAGATAGTGGTGGCTATCAAGTATTTTCATTAAGTAACATGAATGAAATAACTTCAAAAGGTGTAAAGTTTAAATCTCATTTAGATGGAAGTGAACACTTTCTGACGCCTACAAAATCAATGGAGATCCAGAGATATCTTGGTGCAGATATTATTATGGCATTTGATTATTGTCCACCAGGTGATTGTTCAAAAAGCGAATTATTAAGAGCCTCAGATCTAACAAATATTTGGACTAAAGAAGCATTCGAATATCTTCAAAAAAATCAATCAATATATGGACACAATCAAACAATGTTTCCAATTATTCAAGGAGGAACGAGTATTGAAGAAAGAAAAAAATGCTTAGAACAAATGATTCCTTTTGCAACGTGCGGAATTGCAATTGGAGGTCTTTCTGTTGGAGAAAAAAAAGATCCTATGCTTGAGGTTGTAGAGTTTTTAGGAAAAGAAATGCCTAAAGATCAACCGCGATACCTTATGGGTGTTGGTAAGCCTACTGATTTAGTAAAATCAATTTTGAGAGGAGTGGATATGTTCGATTGTGTTTTACCAGCTCGAAATGCAAGGAATGGTCAAATTTTTACTCATGATGGCGTGATTAATATTTTAAATAGTCAATTTTCAAATGATACATCTCCTATTGATAGTAAGAGTTCAGTTAAATTTGCTAAAGATTTTTCTAAATCATATTTAAGACATTTATTTAAGGTTAACGAAATGTTTGGAATTCGGATTGCTACGCTCACTAATATCGCATACTACTTTGATTTAATTAGTGAAATAAAGAATGAAATTAATAATAATAGTTTTGTAAAATGGTCTAGTAATTATTTAAATAAATTTGACAGGTAGATATGATTGATATAGGCAAAAAAGCACCAAATTTTATTTTAAAAAACCAAAATGGAGAAGATGTAGAATTAAAAGATTTTTTAGGTTCAAAAGTTTTGATTTGGTTTTTTCCTAAAGCAAATACTGGAGGTTGTACAAGAGAAGGTATTGGTTTTAAAGACGATTTCAATATATTTAAAAAGAATAATATTAAAATTATCGGTGTTAGTAAGGATTCTATAAAAGCTCAACAAAATTTTTGTAATAAAAATGATTTTCCGTATGACTTACTTGCTAACCCTGAATTAGATATGATAAAATCATATGAAGCTTGGGGTTTAAAAAAAATGTATGGAAAAGAATATGAAGGCATATTGCGAATATCATATTTAATAGACGAGAAAGGAATTATCATCAGAGCTTTCCCAAAAGTCAAAACTGCTACTCATTCTAAAGATGTTCTACAATCAATTGATTTATAAAATATATTTTCTTTTATTTTTTGTATTATTTACATCGTGTGCATCTGTAATGTCCCCTGGAGGTGGGCCCAAGGATTTAAAACCTCCGTTGTTAATCAGTACCGACCCTGTTGAGTTGGTTAACATTAAAGATAATCAAGAAATATCAATCATCTTTGATGAATATATCAATGAAGGTTCTATAAAAAAGTCTTTATCAATTTTTCCAAAAAATCAAAATGGAATTGATTTTTCTTATGAGGGAAAAATTATTAGAGTAAAAATACCTTCAGATTTAGATCCAAATATGACATATACTATTAATTTTAATAAAAATTTTTCAGATGAAAATAACGTTAAAATTAATGAAGATATAGTTATTCCATTCTCTTTCTCAGATAATATTAGTTCAGGAAAAATTAATGGTCAAATTTTTGGTGATTTTGAAAATGTTAGTATTCTTATTTGGAATGGAATTTTTTCTGGAGAAATTATTAATGATTTAAAACCAGACTACGTGATTTCAGCAAATAAACAATTTTCTTTTAATCACTTACCAAATGGTGATTTTTCTTTAATAGCAGTGAATAATTATAGAAAAAATGAAGATTTAACTTCTCAAAATATTTCATTAAATAAGTCATTTCATTTTAATATTGAGGATAATAATTCAATAATATCAAATTTTTATTTCAATAAAAATAAAGTAGATGAAATTGAAACAGAAAATTCTGAAGAATTAAATTCAAAGTATTCTTCCTTATCAGGAAGAATTGTTGGCAATTACTTATTACCAATGGTGGTTACTCTTTCCGGGGATAAAAATTATTCAACAAACCTTGGTTTAGATGGAAAATTTAATTTTGAAAAAGTTAATGAGGGTAAGTACGAAATGATTATCTTTGAAGATAGGAATAATAATCGAATTTTAGATACTGGTTCACTTGAAAATAGTACAGATACCGAAAATTTTCATGTTTATGGTGATATTTTGGAATTAAGGTCAAACTGGGAATTTGAAATTCCAAACTGGAATATAAATGAATAAAAAAAATATTGTTGCTGTCAGTGGATACTTTGATCCAATTCATGTAGGTCATTTAGAATACCTAGAGCTTGCCAAAAAAATTGGTGATTATTTAATTGTCATTGTGAATAATGATTTTCAAGCATCTTTAAAAAAAGGAAAATCTTTTATGAATGAAAATGATAGAGTTGAAATAGTTTCAGCTATAAGGTGCGTTGATGAAGTTTTTTTGAGCATAGATGAGGATTCAAGTGTTTGCAAAAGTCTTGAACATATTAAACCAGATATTTTTGCAAACGGAGGTGACCGTAAACTTGATGAAATTCCAGAAACTAAAGTTATGAAAAAGTATAATATAAAAATGGTTGATGGACTTGGAAAAAAAATAAGAAGTAGTAGTGATTTAACAGGTTTAAAATGAAGAAAAAAACAAAAATAGATAAGAAGAAATCTCAACTCCTTGAGGAATTTTTAATGTTAGGTGAAAAATGTGGAATAAAAATTATTCATGATAAAGGTGATTTTAATGGCGATAATTGTGTTTTATTTTCAAATGACACAATTGTTATTAACAAACATAAGCCTATAGAACAAAGACTATATGTTCTTGCTAAGTGTTTTAGTCAAACTAATTTAGATAATGTTTATATTAAACCTGTCATACGTGATTTAATTACAAAGGCAAAAGAAGATAAAGTTTATGAGTAAGACAAAACATCTATGGGCTCCATGGAAAATGGACTATTTAAGAAATAAAAAAAATGATTCACAAAAAATATTTTCTGATTTTGCAAATGAAGACAATGATAGAGATAATCTTATATTACACCGTGCAAAACATTGCTATGTAATAATGAATTATTATCCCTACAATAATGGACATTTGATGGTAATTCCTTTCAAAGAAGTTGATAGATTTGAAGATCTTGATGATAAAGTTCTTTCTGAGATTATGGTTATTTCTAAAAAAATTATGAAAATATTAAGACACAGTTTTAGTTGTGATGGTTTTAACTTTGGAGCTAACATTGGAGAGGGCTCAGGAGCATCTATTGCTTCTCATTTACATTTTCATATTGTGCCTCGATGGAAAAGTGATACATCTTTTATGCCTGTTATTGGAAATACAAAAGTGATGGCTCAAACTTTAGATGATACTTATGAGCAATTATTAAAATTATTTAAGGAAGTACTATAGTGGATTTATTTTCACATTCTTGGCTTCCATTTATGTATCAATATGGTTTTGGTCTATTAATTTTTGGTGGAGGGCTTTTTGCTGTATTTAAAGCATATGGCGGGAAAGAGTTCTGGAATCAATACAAGATATGGATTCAGATTTTAATTTGGGGATTCATTTACGTTTCTTCCATTCACTTATTGATGACTGTTTCAGCTCTGAATGATCTTTCTCAGTTATACCTTGTAATTTTATCTTTATACATATTTAATGTCTTTCTATTAACAAGGAAGATTACATGACTACTATTCCTACTTCAGAATTGTTTTGGGTTATTTTAGCAGCTTATGTTTTCTTTGTATTAGGTGCTGGATTATTCTTTGCGAGAAATAATCAGTCAACTGAAGACTTCTTTTTTGGTGGTAGAAGATTTTCATGGTGGTTGATTGGTATGTCAATGCTGGCTACTGGTGTTGGATCACATAGTTTTGCTAAATACGCCTCTAAAGGTTTTGAATATGGATTTTCATCCACAATGACCTATATGAATGATTGGTTTTTTATGCCATTATTATTATTTGGTTGGATTCCAATCATATATTATATGCAGGTCAATTCCATTCCTGAATATTTTGAACGAAGATTTAACTCAACTGTAAGAAATTTATCTACAATAACCATGCTTCTATATCTCATAGGGTATATAGGAATTGGATTATTAGCTTTAGGGTCATTATTGCAACCAATTTTGGGATGGGAAATTAATACTATTATTATAGTGGTAGCTATCATATCTGGTACTTATGTATCTTTAGGTGGTCAAACTGCAATTATATTTACTGACTTCTTACAAGGTGTCATTCTTCTATTTGCTGGGTTACTAATTTTTGGTTTGGGTATTGCTTATTTAGGAGGATTTGATTTCTTCTGGAGCAATTTGTCAGCTACAAATAAGTTACCATTGGCAGATTTTAACTCTCCACCTGACTTTAATTTTGTTGGAATTTTCTGGCAAGATGGAGTAGTTGGTTCAGTTGGATTTGCGTTTATGAATCAGGCAGTAATTATGAGATTCTTAGCATCTCGATCCGTTATTCATGCTAGAAGAGCGACTATGATGAATGTATTGGTTTTCTTACCAATAGGAACTGTTGCAGTTTCTAATTCTGGTTGGCTTGCTAGGGCTATAGAAAATATGACTCCTGGTGTTATAACAAATTTATTACCAAATGGAAGTGCAAATGGTGTATTTACTGTTGTTGCTTCCCTGGTAGCTAATTCAGAAGCAATTTTCGCATTTCTAGTAGCAGCAGTAGTTGCTGCTTTAATGTCCAGTTTAGATTCACAAATTAATGCATCAGCAGCGGTGGCGGTTAACGATGTATATACGCCATTAAGCAAGAATCCTTCTGAAAAAACACGCTTAAGAGTTTCTATGTTTACTTCCCTACTCGTTACTTTTGTTGGGATACAGGCAGCATTCTTATTTGCACAATATGGAACCATCTATGAGGCTCATGGTGCATTTCATAGTGTAGTTACTCCACCAATGGTCACAGTTATTTTCCTTGGAATTTTCTGGCAGCGCTTTTCATCAAGAGCAGCTGTATTAACGTTTGTCCTAGGTGCAGCATTCATTTTCCTTGGGATCGAGTATCCTCAAATTTTTGTTCAACCATTTTCACATGGGATAGAATATGTTGAAGCAAAACCATGGTCTTATATTAGAGCATTATATAATGTAGTTGCATGTACATCCATTGGAATCATAGTAACCTTACTAAC
>Ga0209433_10000154_pt1 | contig 20838 bp, 20 predicted proteins | sample METZYME_5_50m_FD_187552 | JGI IMG/M metagenome (GOLD analysis project Ga0209433, IMG submission 187552) | Marine microbial communities from oxygen minimum zone in mesopelagic equatorial Pacific - METZYME_5_50m (SPAdes) (version 2) | ecosystem: Environmental > Aquatic > Marine > Oceanic | place...
GATTTAATAGAAAAACATAGATCAAATAAAACAATTATATCAACTAATACATCTGGTATTCCTATTAAACAAATATCTGCAGGTAGATCAAAGAATTTTAAAGAGTTGTTTTTAGGTACACACTTTTTTAATCCACCTAGATACTTAAGGTTGTTAGAAATAATACCTGGTAAAGAGACAAAAAAAACCGTAATTGATTTTTTTATAGATTTTGGTTCAAAAACTCTGGGAAAAGAAATCGTAATATGTAAAGACACACCTGCGTTTATTGCTAACCGTTTAGGAATATATTCTTTAATGTCAACTATTCATTCTGTAGAAAAATTCAACCTGAAGGTTTCAGAGGTTGACTTCTTAACGGGACCAATTATTGGCAGACCAAAATCCGCCACTTTTAGAACCATGGATGTGGTTGGTTTAGACACTGCAGTTAACGTTTCTAATAATTTATTGAAAGATTTAAAAGAAGACGAATCAGTATCTATGTTTAAACTTCCTGGTTCAGTAAAAAAATTATATAACAACAAACAGTGGGGAGATAAAACAGGCAAAGGTTTTTATAAAAAAGAAGTTGACGAAAAAGGAAAAAAAACATTTTATGAGATAAACCTAAACACTGATAAATACGAAACATACGAAAACAATCAAGACAAAGAATTATTAAACATAAAAAAAGAAGAAAGTTTAGATAAGCGAATTACTGACTTGGTGTCTCTTAAAACAAAACATGGAGATTTTTATAGATCTATTTTTTATGATTCTTTTAGGTATTGTTCTTTACGGATACCCGAGGTAAGTGATGACATCTATAAAATAGATAAAGCTATTTGTTCTGGTTTTGGATGGAAAAAAGGCCCTTTTGAAACATGGGACGCAATAGGAGTAGAAAAAGTGTTTAATGAAATGTTAAAACTTAAATTAAAACCAGCACCTTGGGTTGAGGAAATGTTGTCTTTAGGAATAAAATCATTTTATAAATTTTCAAACAACAAAAAACATTTTTATGACATAAAAGAAAAACAACACAAACCCATTCCAGGATCAGAGGATTTGGTTGTTCTTGACGCCTTTAAAGAAAACGACGTCGTTTGGTCGAATAAGGGGGTTACTTTATACGATATAAAAGACGGTGTCTTGAACCTTGAGTTCCACACCAAAATGAACACAATGGGTAAGGATGTTTTGGAAGGAATAAATTACGCTATCGATATTTGTGAAAAGCAATATACGGGTTTGGTAATTGCAAACGAAGCAGATTATTTTTCTGCTGGCGCTGATTTAGGTACTGTTTTTATGCTTGCAGGAAATAGAGATTTTGAATCGATAGAAAAATCTATTGATGCTTTTCAAAAAACAATAATGAAGGTAAGGTATTCGTCAGTTCCTGTTGTTGTTGCAACGTCTGGGTTGGCTCTTGGGGGTGCTTGTGAACTTAGTATGCACGCAGATGCCGTTCAAGCACACAACGAAACATACATGGGTTTGGTAGAATTAGGTGCAGGTCTCATTCCTGCAGGTGGAGGAACAAAAGAAACGGTTTTAAGAGTTTCATCAGAATATTCTAAAGGAGACCCTGAGTTTAATAAACTAATGGAGTCTTTCATGACGATTGCTTCAGCCAAAGTAAGCACATCAGCACTAGAAGCACAAGAAATGGGTTTTTTCAAAAAAACAACAAACACAGCAAACAGAACAAACCTTATAAAAGACGCAAAAAACCAAGTTTTAAACATTTCTTCTTTAGGGTATGTTAAACCAACAATAAAAAAGAAAATTAAAGTTCACGGAAGATCTGCATTAGCAATGTTTAATGCGGGAATAGAAACAATGAAACAAGGCATGTATATCACCGAATACGATCAAAAACTTGCACAAAAGCTCGCACATATTATGTGTGGTGGAGACTTAACCCAAGAGTGCTATGTTGATGAACAATATTTGTTAGATTTAGAAAGAGAAACAATGGTAAGTCTTTGTGGTGAAGAAAAAACACTTCAAAGAATGCACTCTATTTTGTTTAAAAGAAAACCGTTAAGAAATTAAAATGAAAGAAGCGTATATAGTCTCGGGTTTAAGGTCCCCTGTAGGTAAAGCAAAAAAAGGAGGGTTAAGGTTTGTACGCCCAGATGATCTTGCCGCAACCATTATTAAAAAGCTTGTTGAAAACACAGAGGGATTAGAAGGGAAAATGGTTGACGACCTAATTGTTGGTAACGCAGTACCAGAAGCAGAGCAAGGAATGCAAATGGCCAGATACATATCTCTGTTATCGCTACCAAAAGAGGTTCCCGGGTTGGTAATCAACAGATATTGTGGCTCCGGTTTAGAGGCAATTCACTTAGCCTGCGCTAAAATTAACTCTGGCTCAGCAGATTGTGTTATTGCTGGAGGAACTGAATCCATGAGTATGGTTCCTATGACAGGTTATAAGTCTGCGTTAAATTATAATATTTCTCAAAACAACCCAGAATATTATCTAAACATGGGCCTAACAGCTGAAAAACTTGCGCTAGAGTATGATATTAAAAGAGAGGAGTCTGATCTTTTTTCATTAGAATCTCATCAAAAGGCTGTAAAAGCAATTGAGAATAAATTGTTCAATAAAGAAATACACCCCATTGACGTAGAGGAAATTACAGTTGTTGAAGGAAAAAGAAAATCAAACAAATGGACAGTTAAGGAGGATGAGGGGCCGCGTAAGACAACAACAATTGAAGCATTATCTTCACTTAGGCCAGCTTTTAAAGTAGGGGGGCAGGTAACCGCAGGAAACTCTTCTCAAATGTCCGATGGCGCTGCTTTTGTTGTGGTTATGTCTGGTGAAATGATAAAACAACTTAACCTTCAACCAATTGCCAGAATGGTTTCTTATGCTACCGCTGGCGTTGAACCTAGTATTATGGGAATAGGTCCAGCTGAAGCTGTACCCAAAGCTCTTAAGTTTGCTGGGTTAAAGTTATCTGATATTGATCAAATAGAACTTAATGAAGCGTTTGCTGCTCAGGCTCTATCTGTGATTAAAGCGTTAGACTTTGATAAAGAAAAGGTAAACGTTAACGGAGGTGCTGTTGCTCTTGGTCATCCTTTAGGAATGACGGGAGCGAAATTATCTATTCAATTAATTAATGAACTAAAAAGAAGAAAACAAAAATACGGAATTGTAACAGCTTGTGTTGGTGGCGGCCAAGGAGTTTGTGGTGTTTTTGAAAATCTTTAATTTAAAACCTCAACTACAACCTCAATTTCAACAGCAATATCGCTCGGCAAGGAAACTAAACCAACAGCAGATCTAGCGTGCCTTCCTCTGTCTCCAAAAACCTCAACTATAAAATCAGAAAAACCATTAATAACAGCTGGTTGTTGATTAAAGCTTGGTGTTGAGTTAACCATACCAATTACCTTAACAAAACGAACAACTTTATTTAAATCCCCAATTTCTCCTTTGAGAGAGCCTAGAATATTTAACGCAGTAAGCCTTGCCGCATCATAACCCTCTTCAATTGTTAGATCTTGATCAACCTTCCCGGTTATGTATGTTCCTTCATTAGTTTTTGGCCCTGTTCCAGAAACATAAACCAATTTCGTTTTTCCTGACTCTGAAAAAGAAACAGCAGGAACATAATTTGCAATAGGTGTAGATGGTTCAGGGACCTCAAACCCCATTTCGTTTATTTTTTTTTCAATATCATAATCATATAACGGCTCATTTTGTGTGCAACCAAATATCAATAAAACAAAAAACAAACTAAATACCTTCTCCATATGATGTAATTATAATTTTTCTAATCTTTCCACCGTTTCGATGTTCACACAAATATATTCCTTGCCAGGTTCCTAACAAAGGAACACCGTTTTTAATTGGAAATGAAACCGAACTTCCTAACAAACTAGATTTAATATGTGAAGTCATATCATCAGGACCCTCAGCGGTGTGCTTGTAATAAGTCTCATCTTCAGACACCATGTTGTTAAAATGAGTTTCAAAATCCTCTCTTACAGTTGGGTCTGCGTTTTCATTTATTGTTAGGCTTGCTGATGTGTGTTTGATAAACACGTTTACAACCCCAGTTATGATTGGTAAATGTTTAGTTATTTCATTTGTAATTAAATGAAAGCCCCTGCCGTAAGAAGGAAGTGAAATTTCTTTTTGATCAATCATTATTTCCGGTCTTCATTCTTTCTGCATTTTCTGCAATCCTAAGCTTTTCTGTAAAAGAAAAAAGATCCCCCGAAACAATTTCTGTTAAATTATAAACAGTATAGTTTATTCTGTGGTCTGTAACCCTTGCTTGTGGATAGTTGTAAGTTCTTATTTTATCAGACCTATCCCCAGAACCCACCATGCTTTTTCTTTGTCCCGCTATCTCTTCGTTCTGCTTTTTTATTTCAAGCTCATACAGTTTTGACCTAAGAACCTTCATGGCCTTATCATAGTTTGCGTGTTGAGAGCGTCCATCTTGACACTCAACAACAACCCCAGTGGGTTCATGTGTTAGTCTGACCGCTGATTCGGTTTTGTTTACATGTTGTCCCCCAGCTCCTGAAGCCCTGTAGGTGTCCTTTCTTATGTCTGCAGTATTAATCTCTAATTCAACATCTTCTGCTTCTGGCAAAACAGCAACCGTTGCCGCAGAAGTATGAACCCTACCTTGTGTTTCGGTGTTAGGAACCCTCTGTACTCTGTGTGTACCAGCCTCAAACTTTAATTTTCCGTATACATCTTCACCCTCAACAGAACACACAATTTCTTTATAACCACCAGAAGAACCTTCGTTAAAATTAATAACATTAAACCCCCATTTGTTTTTTTCAGAATAAAGTTGGTACATTCTTAGTAGGTCTCCAGCAAAAATAGCAGCCTCATCCCCACCGGTTCCAGCTCTAATTTCTAGAATTACATTTTTCTCGTCATTAGGGTCTTTGGGTATTAGTAAAACCTTTAGCGCCTCTTCCTCTTCTGTTTTTTTAATCAACAAAACATCTAATTCTTTTTTTGCTATTTCTCTAAACTCCTCGTCTTTTTCTGTTTCAATTATTTTCTTAGCCTCATCAATACCAACCATTGTTGCTTTATGTTGTTGATACGCCTCAACAATTTTTCCTAATGATTTATACTCCTTATTTAGTTTTTTGAACAAATTTAAGTCTGATACTGTCTCGGGTTTAGATAACTCCCCCTCAACCTCAAGGTACTTTTTATTTAACTCTTCTAGTTTATCAATCATCTTATCAACGAAGATAAAAACCTATCTTCAATTTATTTCATAAATTACGTTTTATTAGAAAGTAAGACAATGTTAGGTAGCCTTCTTCCGTTTCAAAATAAAACCTTATGTTTGTTTTTTGTGTTGTCGTTGGTTGCGTTATGTTTAAGCGCTCAACAACAAACACCAATTCAAAACAAAACACTTGTTGTGTTTTCTTTCTTAAACAAAGAAAATGAAAACCAAAACCTACTAGACACACACAAGAACCTTATAGCTATTGGGGTTGATGCTGTTAATTACATAAACCTTCTAAACCTTAACTCTTCTCCAGACATAAAAAAAAGCATAAACGATTATCTAAAAAACAGAGAAATAAAAAACATTTTGTTTTATAATGAAGAATCAAAAGAGATAAATCTATTAACCCTTGGCTCTTTTTTAAATAACCAACAACCATACATGTCTATTAAAGGAGATTCTGTTTTAAAAAAACTAAAGGAGGAGCTCATAAACAAAAAACTAACTCAAAACACCTTTTTATATTCACCGAAACCAGAGGTTATTAACAGGGTTAAGGTTAAGCCTTTTAATAAAATTTTAGTTAAACCAAACCTTGAAAACCAAAAAATAGGATCTTTAAAAAACTACAATACAAACCAAGCGGTGGAGATTGTTGTTGTTGAAGAAAAAGAAGACTATCGGTTTTATTACTCAAATGGAATCAACTATTTTATTACTTTTTATAAAGGAACTGAGTCTTTCTTAAAAAACACATATGGTGTTGACGGACTGGAGCTTGGTTCTAACAAAGAAACCTTAATTTTAGTTTTAGAACACACAGCAACACGAAATAAACTTTTCTACTTCAACAAAGAAAAAACCTCTGAACAAGAGTTGTTATCGGAATTTCTATCTAACTAAAAAGCTTTTTATTTAGAAAAGGAATTAAAGACAAAACAACAGCTTCTTCATAATACTTGGTTCGATCGATAAGCCCGCCTGTTAAAATTCCGATTGCTCCATCTTTTTTCTTTGAGTTTTTTCTATTAAAAACAATATCATCAGCCACCCCTAGCTCTACACCACCCTCAATAAGATCTTTTATTTTTTTTGGAAGTTGAAACATAGATGTTTTTCCTTGTCCTTGTCTACCTTCTCTGTTTTCGGTTACCACCCAAGCAAACGCATACAGGTTTTTGTTTACGTAGCCACACCCACCCTCAATTCCGATATAAAAATCAGCACGGTGCGCTTTAAGATTTTTGAGTCTGTTTTCTGCTCCGGTTTTTGTTTCGTTAGAACCCATTGGTTGATCTGATACACCAGACCGTACACTTACCCCACTCACAACCACGTTGCTTTTTTTAAATACCCTTTTAAAAGCTCCACTTACAGCTTTTATTTTTGTTGGGTTTTTTGAGCCGACAAGAACGTTTAGTTTACTTGTACCCAACTTTCTTTTTTGTTTTTATTAAACGTCAGTGTTTTTTTTGTGTTATTAATCTTAATCCCCACGATATTTGTTTGTTCTTCTAAAACATCAAATAAAACAGTGTTTTTTATTGATAGATTTTTTTCTTCAAGAGTCTCTTCTATTGTAAAAACGACATTTGCGGTTTCAGTATAGTCACTCCCCTCAAAAACAAAACGATCTAAAAGTAAGTTTTTTTTTCTTCCATCAACAGAAACTATAAAGTTTGTTTTAATGTAATTAATAATGTCTGTTTTTTGTTTTTCTGTTAAATCACTTGAGTAGCCAACAAACCCTAAAGCGTCAAATATATCATCTTTAAAAGCTCTCATTGAGAAAAAAGAACGCTCGTTTTTTTGATAAATATTACAAACACTAACATATACCGCATGCGAATAAGAAAAATTAGAAGAAAAACAAAAGAAGAAAAAAACAGAATAAAAAAATAACTTTTTATAAACCATATTTATCTATTAGATAAACCAAAGAAGCCATTGAAGCGGTTCCTAATTCTAATTCTCTTGCATTAACTAATTCAAAAACATCTTTTGCGGTATGGTGCATCTCAAAATATTTTTGACCATCAATACTTAAACCAAACATTGGTGTTCCTGTTTGTCTATGAAGAGGACCTATATCCGCACCGCCTCCACCTTTTGAAAAGTATGAAATTGTGTTTTTATCAAAATATTTTAACCAATCTTGAATTTTTTTGTGTTGTTCGTCGCTTCCAGAAAAACCAAAACCCCTTGGGACATACCCACTTGCATCACTTTCTATTGCCGCTATATGTTGTTCGTTATCCATTACCGCAACATCTGCATACTTTTGACCACCTCTCAACCCATTCTCTTCATTCATAAACATCACAGCTCTAATTGTGTTATTTGGTTTAATGTTTTGTTTTTGAAACAACCTCAACGCTCCGATAGAGTGTACACATCCAGCCCCATCATCATGAGCTCCTTCACCAACATCCCACGAATCAAGATGTCCACCAACTGTAATTATTTTTTCTGGGCTTTTACTTCCCCTTAGTTCTCCAACAACATTGTGAGATAATGCATCTGGAAACCACTTTCCGGACAGCTTAACAGTTAAGTTTAATCTAGGATTTTCTTTAAGAGCTTGAGATAGTTTTTCTGAAGACAAAACACCTAAACCACCATGAGGAATACTATCCAACCCCTCTCTATAAGACATTCCACCCGTATGAGGAAAGTCTTCATATGTGGATGATGATAATGACCTAAAAACAGACGCTAAAGCTCCGTGTTCAGCCGCTTTTACAGCACCTGATCTTCTTTGAAATCCAGTTTGACCATAAGAAGCCCCTTGATTAATATACCTTTGATTGAACGCTTTGTTGTAGAAAACAATTTTCCCCTCAACATTTTCTCTTCCCAATTCATCTACCTCATCTAATGAAGACACCTCAACAACTTCAGCTGTTATTCCTTCTTTTGGTGTAGAGACCGTGCCCCCAGCACCTAAAATTGATAAATTAATTTTATTTTTTCCATTATAAAAGTAAGCCTCTTCTAACTCACCCCTTTCCCAGTGTGGAACCATTACCTCTTGAAGATAAACGGTATCAAACCCGTAATTCTCCATCACTTCTTTTGACCATAAAACAGCTTTTTTAGCTCCCTCAGAACCACTCAACCTTTGTCCAACATCTTTTGATAAACCTCTTAACAACTCGTAACTTTCCTTAAACTCAAGCGCGTCACCATAAAAAGTGGTAATTACATCTGAGGTTTCTTGATCAAAAGGAACAGTTTCATTCTTACAAGAAATTAGACAAAAAGACAGTAGTATAATAATAAAATTTTTCATGTTTTTAGTTTCTATAATTTAAAGCGGGTTTTCTATCTCCAATTAAGGAATTATAAATATAGTTTTTGCCCTTCTTATTTTCAAACTCTTTTTTTGCTTCTTCGATAATTTGAGGGTTTTGTATCACCTCATAAATTGATCCACCTAAAACTTTGGCGGCGTTTATCATACCCTTATAACCAATAGAGGTTCCTGTGCAAGAAGCAGCCTGCCAAGAGTGACCGGGTGTTCCAGGAACATAAGTTGCGGTAGAGAAACCAACAGTTGGAGCAACCCAACTAACATCACCCACATCTGTAGAACCACCACCTTTTGTAGAAAGGTTTATAGTGAAGGGTGATATAACCTCTGAAGTGTTAAGCTCTTTTTTATTTATAAGGGTTGCTTGAATTTTTTCTGCATAGTCTCTCTCTTCTTCATTATAAAAAACCCCCCCAACCACTTTCAGCTCTTCATATACCATTCTTTGAAGAGTCTCGTTTGGTAAAATATTATAAACACCACCAATCACTTCAGACTCAAAAGTTGTTTGGGTTCCTAGAGCCGCTCCCTCTGCACACAACTCTACTCTTTTCCACATTTTTCTAACTTCTTCTGGGTCTGGATGTCTTACATAATAATAACCTTCAGCGAAATTAGGAACAACATTTGGCGCGTCTCCACCTTTTGTGATTACATAATGTATTCTACTTTCTTGCTCTACATGCTCTCTCATTAAGTTTATCATATTGTTCATTGCTTCTAAACCATCTAGAGCTGACCTACCTTGTTCTGGAGCGCTTGCCGCATGAGACGAAACACCATAAAACCTAAACTTTCCTGTTTTGTTAGCTAATGACGTTCGAAGCGAAGCGCTGTTTGAACTTGAAGGGTGCCAATGAAAGACAACATCAACATCGTTAAATAACCCCTCCCTAACCATATACACTTTACCAGAACCACCCTCTTCAGCTGGACAACCATAAAACCTAACTGTTCCTTTACTTTTTGTTTCTTCTAACCATTTTTTAACAGATATAGCAGCCGCAGCGCTAGCAACACCAAATAAGTTATGCCCACAAGCATGACCAGCGTGAACGTTTTTTCTCTTTTTTTGTTCTGGATCAGAAGTTTGTGAAAGACCCGGCAAAGCATCATACTCCCCTAAGATAGCAACAATAGGGCCACCTGCATTATACTCCGCAATAAAAGCAGTAGGAATATCAGCAACCCCCTCTTTAATCACAAACCCCTCTTCTTTTAAAAGAGAAATTAATTCTGCTGAGCTTTTTTCTTCCTGATACCCAACCTCAGCAAAGTCCCATATTTTTTGTGCAGACTCTATATATTTATTTTTATTTAAATCTACATTTTCCATAATACCTTTTTTTTGAGCAGAAAGAAAAAAAGGAAATAAAAAACAAATTATTCTTAATAAACTCATAATATCTAAAATTTAAAATCCTCCTCTAACATTATACGCCTTCCAAAAGATAAATAAAATAAACGTTACATAAGAGGCGATTAAAATTAAAGCTTGGCTTCTTGTTACACCACCAGATCTGGTATATAAAAAAATTGAAAAGGCAGTAAGCCCAAAAAACCATAAAGAAAGGCTTGTTATCAAACTAACAATTTCTTGAGTCAACTCAATAGGACCATATAGAAAAGTAAAGAAAAACAAAGGAACACCCAGAGCGACACAAAGATTAAATATATTACTTCCATATGCGTTTGAAATAGCATCATCATAATTTCCTTTTTGTGCATCTTTATAAGAGATAATTGTATCTGGAAAACTACTACCTATTGCCGCAAAAACTATAGCAACAAACAATAAAGGAATTCCTAGACCTTGCAGTTCACCAAAACCATATACACTGTATGTTTCGCTACCTAACCACTCACAAGCCAAGACCAAAAAATAACAAACAAAACCAATTATTAAAGAAGAGACAATAAACACTATCCAAGCGGTTCTTGTGTTTAGTTTTTGATTTCCAATTATCATTCTTTTTAAATCTAAGATCATAAAAGCAGAGAGAAAAGAAACCTTATCTTTATCAGAAAACGGCTCTTCGTAATTAATATCGTGACCACCTTTCATGGTTTTAAACAAGTACAATACGTATAAGCCGTATAGAACAATTAAAACCAAACTCTCAACCCAACTAATTACCCCTTGTTGTATAAAATATATTAATACAAATTCAACTAACAACAACCAAAGACCATCTCTAACGATTATTTTTCTAGATATAACAACAGAGTTCTTTTTTGATTTAGATAAGACACCTAAAACAGCTGCTGATGGGATAATTAACGAATTAAACAACACACTTCCAAAAGAAGTTCCTAGCCCCCCAGAGAAACCTGTTACGTCTTTTAAGAAAAACAAAAAAAACAGAGCGATAAATAATTCTGGCATCGAACTTGCTACTGCGTTTATTGTAGCTCCTTTCACTCCATCTCTCAAATTTCTTCCTATGTAGTTTGACCCCTCTAAAAAAGTGTCTCCAGCCCGCCATATAACATACCCACATAAAAAAATCAACACCAAAGGGAGAAATAAACCTAACATCTTTTTATATTAATGGACTAAATTAAAATTAAGTTATGAAAATAATATTTGTAATACTTTTCTTTTTTACCTTAAGCCCTTCACACGCAAACAATATATATAAAAAAATTGAAAGACTTTCTGAGAATGTAGAAAACAGTGTTGTTAAATGGAGAAGACATATTCACCAAAATCCAGAGTTGTCTAATAGAGAGTTTATGACAGCAAAATATGTTTCAGATCACCTAAAGTCGTTGGGCTTAGAGGTTCAGGAAAACATTGCTCACACTGGTGTTGTTGCTATTCTTGAGGGTGGGCATCCAGGAGGTGTGGTCGCTTTGAGGGCAGATATGGACGCATTACCGGTTACAGAAAGGGTAGACCTACCATTTGCCTCAAAGGTTAAAACTATTTACAAAGATGTTGAGGTTGGAGTTATGCACGCTTGTGGGCACGACACACACGTTGCAATATTAATGGGTGTTGCATCGGTTTTAACTGAAATCAGAGAAGAGATTAAAGGAACGGTAAAGTTTATTTTCCAGCCAGCAGAAGAAGGCGCACCAGATGGTGAAGAGGGTGGAGCTGAGTTAATGGTGAAAGAAGGTGTTTTAAAAAACCCTGATGTTGACGCAATATTTGGTTTACATATATCATCTGGGGTTCCAATCAACACCTTAACATATAAACCAGGAGGAACAATGGCAAGCGCCACATCATTTGAAATTAAAATAAAAGGAAAGCAGGCTCACGGATCAAGACCATGGGAGGGGGCAGATCCAATTGTGGCTGGAGCCCAAATTATTAATAACTTACAAACAATAGTTAGTAGAAATCTAGACCTAACAAACGAAGCTGCGGTAGTAACCATAGGTCGTTTTGAAAGTGGAATTAGAAGTAACATTATTCCAGAAAGTGCTTATATGGAAGGTACAATTAGAGCTTTAGATTATGAGATGAGAGACGAGATATATAAAAGACTAAAAGAAATTGTTGTAAATACAGCTAAAAGTAACAACCTTGAAGCAGAGGTAATTTTAAAAACACCATATCCAATCACTTATAATGATTTAAAATTAACAGACCAGATGAAAAAAACCCTATTTAGGGTAGCCGGCGAAAACAATGTGAAATTAGCTAGAGCAAGCACTGGAGCTGAAGATTTTTCTTATTTTGCTAATAAAGTACCTGGCTTTTTCTTTAGACTTGGGGGTATGCCAATTGAGGATCACCCAAATAAGGGTTTTAGTCACCACACCCCTGATTTTTATATTGACGACAGTGGGTTAATTTTAGGGGTTAGGGCTATGGCAAACCTAGCCGTTGACTATTTAAACACTAACTAATTCTACTCCAGTTAATGTTGCTTTTGATGTTGTTTTTTAAATAGTTTTTTATTTCTATATTTTCTTTTGATGACAACTCAGGATCTTCTTCTATAAGGTTAATAGCTGTTTTTCTCGTTTTCTTTATTGATTCATAATCTTCAGCAAGGTTTGTAAACCTTAATTCAAGTAGTCCGCTTTGTTTTGTTCCCATCATATTTCCTGGACCACGTAGCTTTAAATCTGTATTTGCTATTTTAAAACCATCAGAGGTTTCAACCATAGCCTTTATTCTTTCTTTAGACTCTTTTGAAATGTCATATTTTGTCATGAGTATACAATATGATTGTTTTTTTCCCCTACCAACTCTACCCCTAAGTTGGTGCAGTTGAGACAAACCAAACCTCTCAGCGCTTTCAATAATTATAACAGACGCGTTAGGAACATCAACACCAACCTCAACAACGGTTGTAGAAACTAATATTTTTGTTTTTGCCTCCACAAATCTTTTCATTTCATAATCTTTGTTTTCTGCCTTCATCCTACCATGAAGAACCCCTATTTGGGTATCGGGGAAATATCTTGTTAAGCTTTCATAGCCATCCATTAAATCTTTATGATCTTTTTTTGCAGACTCTTCAATTAAAGGGTACACAATGTAAACCTGAGAACCAGACTCTACTGTCTGCTTAATAAAGTTTAACACTTTTAGTCTTGAGTTATCGTTTCTGTGACTGGTGATTATTTCTTTTCTTCCTTTAGGGAGTTCGTCAATTACCGAAACATCAAGGTCCCCATAAAGCGTTAAGGCCAACGTTCTTGGTATAGGTGTTGCGGTCATCACCAAAACATGAGGATAGTACTCTTCTTTTTTTGACCACAGTTTAGCTCTTTGAGCAACACCAAATTTGTGTTGTTCATCTATAACAACCAACCCTAATTTTTTAAATCGGACCCTCTCTTCTATAAGGGCGTGTGTTCCAATAAGTATGTTGGTTTTTCCGATTAGTAAGTTATTTAATAAAATATCCCTTTCTTTAGGTTTTGTTGACCCTGTTAATAACTCTACAGATAAGTTTAGTTTTTTAGCAAGGCCTAAAACACTTTTAAAGTGTTGTTCTGCCAATACTTCTGTTGGAGCCATGAAAGCAACCTGAGCACCACTTTCAACTGGAAAAAGCATACACAAAAACGCTACAATGGTTTTACCACTTCCCACATCTCCCTGAATTAATCTGTTCATTTGTTTTTTAGAGCACATGTTTTCATAACACTCTTTTATTACCCTCTTCTGAGCGTTTGTTAAATCAAAAGGCATATGGTTTTTATAGAAATTGTTTAAAAAACTGTTGTTTTTAAACACGTATCCCGGAAAAGCCTTAAGCCTGCTTTTTTTTAATTGTAGGATTTGTAACTGTAGGAAAAAAAGCTCTTCAAACTTTAGTCTTTTTTTCGCCTCCAAAATCATTTTATTATTTTTTGGAACATGAATGTTTCTTAACGCCTCAGCCCTTGAAATTAAACCCGATTCTTTTATAATTTTTTTAGATAAATTTTCGGTAATATGGGGGATGGTTTTTACCAAAACCTCATCAATAATTTTATTGAAAAAACGATTGTTCACAAAACCCCTCTTTAGTTTTTCAGTTGTCGGGTAAACAGGCCTAATACCTAAGGTTGTTTTTGTGTGTTCGTTAGTCTCTGGGTGAACGAAGGATATGTTTTTTTTATAAATTTTAGGTTTGCCAAAAATTAAATATTTTTTACCAACAACAATTTTATCTTCAATCCAATCAACACCTTTTAACCACACCAACTCAGCGTATCCAGTGTTATCTTTTACCTTAACCTTAAGGTTTTTAGCTTTAAATTTTCTTGTGACTTTTTTGTTTAAAACCTGAACCATATAAACACCCTCTATGCTGCTTTCGGTTACATTAGAAAGTTTTTCAACAACTGAACGGTCCTCGTATCTAAAAGGAAAGTATTGAAGTAAATCATATAAGTTATATATGCCAATTTCTGAGTTTAGCAAACTTGCTTTTTGGGGGCCAACACCTTTTATAAACTCAATTTTTTGAATAAGAACATTGCTATTCATACCAGCTTAATGTATTTAAAATATGAAGCATATCCCTCTTTATGTAGTCAACAACAGGCACCAACGAATCTCCTTTAATTGGTTTTTCAAAATATAATGCAGCCCTCATGAAATTTTTTGTCGAGTCTGTTATTATAAACTGGAAAGGAGTTGGAACCTCACCTTTAATATCTATAATTTTAGCAGTTTTGTTATTGAGTGTTTTTATTTCGGTTTCAACTATTGAGCTTGCTTTGTTTTGGTGTTTACTTATTAACTTAAACGATTCATTAATTAAACTCTCTAGGTGCTTTGCTGAGTTTATTTTCTTATAAGTTAAAAGCACCTCAGCGCTTTGGTTAAAATAACTCAGGTTAAGCCAGCCGTATTCTTTATTCTCACTTTTTTTAGTAATCTCGTTTCTCTCGAAAGAATAATTGTTGTTTACGAGGAGTTTATTATAGCTAGGTTTTGGTAGGTATATTTGGTTGAACGCTTTTGGTTTCGGTTGAAAGTTTTGTGTGCAACCACTAAGAAGAATAAATAAAATAAAATTAAAACGGCAAATCATCCTCTACAGGGGTTTCTTGAGAGGTGTTGCTAGTTGATTCATTGTTTTGGTTTTGACTAGATGATTCTGGAGCCCTTCCAAGCAAAGTTATATCTCTTCCAACAACCTCTGAAATATATTTTTTTACTCCATCTTTATCTTCGTAAGAACGATTAGATATCTTTCCTTCTATATATACCTGGCTTCCTTTTTTGAGGTAGTTTTCTGCAATTTCAGCTAGTGGTGACCACAACACAACGTTATGCCACTCTGTGTTTGTTACCCTTTCTCCCGCCTTATTTTTATAGGTTTCGCTAGTTGCGATTGAAAAGTTTGCTACAGCTCTCCCATCGTCTAATCTTCTTATTTCAGGGTCTTTCCCTAAATTTCCTAAAAGTATTGCTTTGTTTACTCCTGACATTTACATGAAATTACAAATTAAGAATGTGAATTCAAATAGTTATCAACAACTTTTGGAAAACCAAACTTTTTGATGTTTGATTTCTGTAATATTTTCAAGTTCAAAGTCTCTTTTATTGTGTTTAGGTCCTCTTTTTTATCAATATTGAAATTGTAAAAAACAACATTTATTTTTTGGTGGCTTAGTTGGGTAACAACATTAGATTTTTCTGGTTCAGGAAGTTTTTTTTGAATTTTATTGTTTATTAATTGAAGTGCTTTTTTTGAACTTTTCTCTTCTACTAAGTAAAACTCAAATAAGTTTTGCCATATATCCTTATTAATTCTTTTTTGATACAAAAAAACATTTTTGTGTTCAAAAACAAAATAGTTAAAATATCGAGTTTTGATTTTAAGTTTTTGTTTTTTTGTTGGAAGAGCCTCTACTAAATTGTTTTTATTTGCAAAACAGTCTAATTTAAAAACACAAGCTATACACTTTGGTTTTTTTGGCAAACAAACACTTCCTCCAAAATCCATAATTGCTTCATTATAATCTCCAGTGTTTTTTGTTTTTTTTGCCAACGATGAAGTTATATTTAAGAACTTGGTATACGCTTGAGGTTTGTCTATTTCTGTTTTTATTCCAAACAACCTAGAAAAAACCCTATAAACATTTGCATCTACAACATACCTTTTTTCATTATAACATATTGATGCTATTGCAGAGGCGGTATATTTTCCTATCCCAGGAAGTTTAATTAGACCTTCGTAATCTTTTGGAAAAAGACTGTTGTTTTTAGAAATTATTTTTGATGTTTTGTGTAGGTTTTTTGCCCTATTATAATAACCTAATCCTTGCCATAGAGAATAGACATCTTCTTCTTTTGCTTCAGCTAAAAAATTAATATTAGGAAAATTGGCAATAAACTTTTTGTAGTATTTAATACCCGTTTCCATTTGGGTTTGTTGTAATATAATTTCAGATAACCATACCTTATATGGGTCTTTTGTTTTTCTAAAAGGAAGTTTCCTTTTTTCTTTCTTGAACCACAACATTAAAGATTTTGAAAAACTAGAACGTAATGAGTTTTTGTTCATATTAAAGATTAGGTTATTTTTATGTTTGATGTATAATTTAAAACAGTAAAATAGTGAGAAAGTTAGAAATAATAAACAAAGTATCTTCTCAAACAGGAATTGACAAATCGGATGTGCAAGAAACGGTTGAGGCGGTGCTAATTACTATCAAGGAAGCCCTCAAAAACAATGATAGTGTTTATATAAGGGGTTTCGGAACCTTTTCAAACAAAAGAAGAGCAAAAAAAATCGCAAGAAACATTTCTACCAACACAGCTATTATACTTGACCCTCATTATGTGCCACATTTTAAACCGTCAAAAATATTTACAACCCTTGTTAAAGAAAACAACAAAATAGTTTAACCCATGAACTCAAAACAAATTCAACTGTTTATTCTTGCTTGTGCTATTGGCTTGATTTATTTTATCTATCAACTTCCAACCTCTGTAATTGAAAACAAAAACTCTAAAGAAGAAATGCAGAAAGCGGTATCGGTAGAGCAAGCTTTAGCTTTAATTGAGGGAGCTAACCCAATGGAAGGGGTTTTCATGCTTAGAGATATTGTAGAAAATAACCCACAAGACACCGAGGCGCTTTATTATTTAGGTGTTTTGTCTAATCAAACCGGGCAATATGAAAATGCCGCAAAAAGATTTAATCAACTAATAACTATTGATTCATCAGATAAAAGAGCATATTTGCAGTTAGGAATTAGCAACTACAATCTTGGAAATAAGGAAAAAGCAGATTCTTTGTTTAATATTATAAGGAATTCCAAAGATAAATTGCTAATTGAAGAACTAGATAATTTTTTAACTAATTAAAATATTGGATTATGCCTAGTGGAAAAAAAAGAAAAAGACATAAGATATCGACACATAAAAGAAAAAAAAGATTACGAAAGAATAGACATAAAAAGAAATAAACAATAATACTATGAGTAGCGAGCTAATAATAAATTCATCTCGCGACAAAAGTAGAATTGGCCTTCTTAAGGATAAAAAACTTGTTGAGTTTCATCAAGAAACAGATGAAACAAAATTTAATGTTGGTGATATATATGTAGGGAAAGTAAAAAAGATCAATAAAAGCTTAAACGCGGCTTTTATTGATATAGGCTTCGAAAAAGATGCCTTCCTACATTATCTGGACTTAGGGCCACAATTTTTGTCGCTTAAATCATTTGTTAAAAAAACACGATCTAAAGGGAAATCAACACCTTATGATTCATTTTCAAAACTTGAAGATATAAACAAGTTTGGAAAAATAACCGAGGTTTTAAAGAAAGGAGACGAACTATTAATTCAAATAGTTAAAGAACCTATTTCAACAAAAGGTCCACGTGTTACAACTGAGTTGTCTTTAGCAGGAAGGTATCTAATTTTGGTATCTTTTTCTGAGGCAATAAACATCTCAAAAAAAATAACTAATAGAGAAGAAAGACTCAGATTAATAAATTTAATTAAATCTATTAGGCCTAAGAATTTTGGTGTGATTGTGAGAACGGTAGCAGAAGAAAAATCTGTTTCAGAGTTAGACAAAGACTTAAAGACACTTATTTCTACTTGGAAGGAAGGTATAAAAAAAATAAAGAAAGCTAAAGTTGGTGAGAAGGTTATTGGGGAGGAAAATAAAGCAACATCTCTACTAAGAGACATATTAAATTCTTCTTTCGACAATATTGTTATAGATGATAAAGATCTTTTTGAAGAAGTAAAAGACTACGTTAAAAAGTTTGAGCCAAAAAAAGAGAAAATTGTAAAATATTATTCTTCACCTGCACCAATCTTTGAAGTGTATGGTATTGAAAAACAACTACAAGACCTATTCGGGGAAACAGTACCAATTTCCAATGGAGGTTATGTTATTATTCAACACACAGAGGCTCTTCATGCTATTGATGTTAATAGCGGCAAAACAAGTAAAGCAGCAAATCAAGAAGAATCTGCTTTAAATGTTAATTTAGATGCTGCAGAAACAATTGCAAGGCAGCTTAGACTAAGAGACATTGGGGGTATTATTGTTATTGATTTCATTGACCTAAAGAAAACAAGTAACAAGCGAAAGATTTTTGAGGCCATGAAAAAAGCAATGAGTGATGATAGATCAAAACACACTATTTTACCCTTGTCAAAATTTTGTTTGATGCAAATCACCAGACAAAGAGTTAGACAAGAATTAAAAATGACAAAAGAGGACGCGGAGCTTGATCAAGAGGGCACTGAGGCAGCGGATAAAATCGAAAAAAAGATTGAGCACTTATTTGTTAAGCAGAATGAAAAAAACCTAACACTTGTCGTTCACCCTTATCTTTACTCATATTTTACTATTGGTGTTTTGTCAAGACAATATAAGTGGTTTATTAAACACAGAAGGTGGGTTAAGATAGAGAAGGATAATAATATTTCTATTAAGGACTACGTCTTTTTAGACGCTAACAGACAGATAATTCAGACGAAAAAGTGAAAACAAAAAGTTTGTTTTTTTTTCTTATTTTGTTTGGGTGTTCTTCAAATGAGTGTTATTACTCACAAAACAAACCACTACAAAATATAACTGTTGAAAATATAACTGAAGAAATTTCTTCAATAAAAAAGGTAGTTGATTTCAGTGATTTTTTATCAAAAAATAAAACAACTTTATACCCGTTCTATGAAGTAGAAGACACTTCGTTTTTATTAGACAAAGCAGCTAATGCTTTATCATTAATCGATAATCTTTACTTTGATAGCCTTTCTTATGACGTCTCTTTGGAGTTTGATAATCTTCAGAAAGTTTTTTACCAATTTGACAAATCAATTGAAAAGTTAAATAAAGAAAGCAATAGAATTTTTAATCCAAAAATTACAGTTTTAACATCTGGCTTTTTCAACGATGTTGTGGTTAATGGTGAAAATATAGTTATTGGTTTAGATTATTTTTTACCAACAACAAACAAATACAAACCTAGAGATCTCCCGTCCTATATTTTAAACAGATATAGCCCAGAAAACATAAACGCAACATCTTTGTCAACCTATTTGTCTCAATTTAACCTGGTTAATGAGACCGACCTAACACTTATAAATGAGATGATTTCTTTTGGTAAATTATATTATGTTGTATCTAAGTTGCTACCCTGTGCCGAGGAGAGGATTGTGCTAGGGTATTCTAATGAAGAATATAATTTAATTCAAAATAATGAGGCTTTTATATACTCTTATTTTTTACAAAATGAGCTTTTATTTGAGGAGTCAAATATTATTAAACAAAAATATTTATCTGAAAGGCCAAGCACTTTTGAAATATCACAATCAGTTCCAGGTAGGGTCGGGCGTTGGCTTGGCTGGAAAATAGTCTCATCATTTATGAGTTCAAGCACATATACACTCGAAGAACTCCTTAAGGAAGATGATTATAAAAATATTTTTTATAACTCTAATTACAACCCAATTTAAAATTGAAAAAACAAGACAAAGTAAAATTTGTTATTTCGACTTTAGAAAAACTCTATCCTAAAACGGATGTACCCTTAGATCATAAAGATCCATATACCCTCTTGATTGCTGTTTTACTTTCTGCTCAAAGCACTGACGCTGGGGTTAACAAAATAACTCCAATACTTTTTAAAAAAGCTGACAACCCTTATGACATGGTTAAACTTTCTGTAGATCAAATTAGATCAATTATTCGGCCTGTTGGTTTATCTCCTATGAAATCAAAGGGCATACACGGCCTATCTAAAATTTTAATAAAAAAATACAATGGTAATGTTCCTAAAGATTTAGAAGCGCTCGAATCATTGCCGGCCGTAGGTCACAAAACAGCCAGCGTCGTGATGTCTCAAGCTTTTGGTGTTCCATCTTTTCCAGTAGACACACATATTCACCGATTAATGTATAGGTGGGGACTAACCTCAGGTAAAAACGTCGTTCAGACTGAAAAAGACGCTAAAAGACTTTTTCCAACCAAACTATGGAACAAACTTCACCTACAAATTATATTTTATGGAAGAGAGAGGTCCCCAGCTCGCGCATGGAATATCAACAACGATCCAATAACTCAGAAAATAGGGAGAAAGTCCATTCTGAAAAAACTTGTTAACTCTTGATGGTTTTTTCTTTTTTTTTCACCAAAACCTTTTCCTTAATCGCATTTATAATTATATCAGAAGGGGCTTCAAAACAAAGGTCTAAATGAGATTTAATATCCAAAAAAGAGGATATCTCATTGTAAATTCTTGGTTCTGTAAGTCCTTTAAAATTAAGTTTTAGTGTTTTTCTTTCTTCTAATTCGTTGTAGATATATTTTACAATATCATTATTAGTAGAGGTTCTATTCATAGGCAACTTGTTTTTGTTTAATC
>Ga0209433_10000155_pt1 | contig 20814 bp, 13 predicted proteins | sample METZYME_5_50m_FD_187552 | JGI IMG/M metagenome (GOLD analysis project Ga0209433, IMG submission 187552) | Marine microbial communities from oxygen minimum zone in mesopelagic equatorial Pacific - METZYME_5_50m (SPAdes) (version 2) | ecosystem: Environmental > Aquatic > Marine > Oceanic | place...
ACCTGTACTGGAGCAACCAAGATTGGTATTAATTTCCTCTTTTATAAATTCTCCTTTATTATTTTTTAAAATAGTTATTGGCATCCATTCCCCGACAACAACAATATCATGGTCCCCATCATTATCAAAATCAAACCACTCAGCATCTGTAACTAACCCAAGGTCAACGGTTGATTCTGTACTATGATTTGTAAATTTTCCATTTTCATTTATTAGCAGGTAACTGGTAGCAGGTTCAGGATAGTTCCATGGTTTCATTCTTGTTCCTACAAAAAGGTCCAAATCTCCATCACTATCGAAATCAAATGGCTTGACAACAGAACCACTTTCATAAATTGAGGGTAATAGATCTCTTTTAAAAATAAAATTGCCTAGGCCATCATTTAAATACAATCTATCTAAGTATGTACTAGAGTTGGGTTTAAATTCATTTCCACCAGAAACTACATATAAATCTAAATCTCCGTCATTATCTGAATCAAAAAAAACTGCATCTACATCTTCAAGTGACTTATGTTTGGTCCAAATATCATTTTCGATTTTTTTAAATGAATTTCCATTTTGAATGTATAATGAAGCTTCTTGTCCTGATGCACCTCCAATAAATAAATCTTCAAGTCCATCTCCGTTAATATCGCCCTTTGCAAGCGCTGGACCCAATTGTGATAATTTGTGGGGTAAAAGTACTTGCTTATCAAAATCATTAAAATAATTTTCCTGATGTGTATATTTTAATAGTGCTTTGTCCTCAACAAATATTTTTTTCTGATTTAATTCAGATTTAATATTTTTAATTATTCCTTCTTTATTAATATTATGAATCTTATTTATTTTTGGATTCAAAATTTTTTGAATTGTTTGATCTGGCCACTCAATTATTAAACTATCTACACTTTCTGAATCATTAATACCAAAATGAACTACATTCTCACTTGTTGAATATATTCCTCTCACATTAGTAGTTTCAAAATATTGGTAGGCATTGTTTGTATGTATTGAAACTTTTGTTCCAAATGTAGGCTTGTTATCAACTAATTTTATTCGTATAAAATTATTACCATTTTTCTCAGCATTATTCTCATATATAAATGCATTTTCATTTACGTTATTGACCACTAGATCTAAATCACCATCATTATCTAAATCAGCATATGAAGCTCCATGTGAAAAAGATGGTTGATTCAAACCTGTATTATCTGTAATATTTGAAAATTTTAAATTTCCATCATTTTTATAGTAGTAATTTTTGAGTTTCTGGGAGGGAAGCATTCCAATCAAATCCTGTAAGTCAACAACATCCCACAAACTTATATCTGTATCATTAGGATTTTTAATAATGTATTCGTTGATTTTTTTTGAGACAATTTCGGTGATTTTTTTATCTGCATCTGTATTTCTAATATCTCTTAAAAGTCCATTAGTTATGTAAATATCTTTATTTCCATCATTGTCAAAATCGGCTACCAGGCTTGCCCAACTCCAATCTGTAGCAGCAGTTCCAGTTAATTGTGCAATATCACTAAAAGTATTATTGCCATTATTAATTTGTAATGTATTGAACATATATTGATAGTGTCCTCCTCCATTTACAACACTCCAAAATGAATCAGGATTCATACCGCTCATATTTGATTTGAGCCTGAAGTTATCCTCAGCTGTCATATCTAAAACCATCAAATCTAAATGTGAATCATTATTTATATCAGCAGCATCTACTCCCATGCTGTAGAATGACGTATGTCTTAATGATGTCTCTGTCTTATAAGTAAATGAACCGTTTTTATTGTTGAAGTATAAGAAATCGGGAGCATCAAAATCATTTGCTACATAAATATCAGGCCAACCATCCTTATTAAAATCTCCTATTACAGCTGCATTTGGAAAGCCAGATCTATCAAGACCAGCTGACTCTGTAACATCTTCAAAGTGATTGCCTTTATTTTCAAAAAGCTGAAGATTATATTCAGGTAAAGTCATATCTGTTCCAAAAAAAGGAGAAAAATTTCCTGTATTAGGTGGATGATTTAATAAATACAAATCTAAAAGCCCATCATTGTTAAAATCAAAGAAGACGGAGTGTCTTGTACGTCTATCCACATCCACACCCCAATCCTCTGCAGACTCTTTGAATTTAAAATTTCCTTTATTAATGTATAGTTTATTGGTTCTTAGAATTGGAAGATCATCATATAATTCGCAGCTTACATAAATATCTAATAAACCATCATTATTTACATCGGCGACTGTTACACCAGTTGACCAAGAACCATTATTAATAATTCCTGACATCTTAGTTTTATCCTCAAATTTTAGATTGCCTAAATTTTTATAAATCTTATCATCGAGAAGATTAGCAGCTAAAAAAATATCTTCTAGTCCATCATTATCAAAATCGCCAATTCCTACTCCAGCTCCACCATAATAATTAGCATATAAAAATATACTGTGTTCTTCTGTGTCTACTAAATCATTAGAAAAATCAATGCCTGTCTTTGATTCATCTAATAGAGTAAATAGAGGTTCTTGTGAACATAAAAAAAATGAAAAAAATAAAGTGAAAAATGTTATTAATTTCCTCATATTTTTTAAAAAAAAAGGGAGGACAAAATCCTCCCTTAAATATAATTATAATAAACTAAAGTCTACTACTTATCCCACCACATTCTAGTTGTGAACTCATCAGCACCTTGTCTTGCGACAGCAGCAGCGTAATTATCACCGTTAGTTGCAGATTCACCACCAGGATAAATCATTCTTCTAAAGATTGTGTTATTTGAAACGCTATTAGGGTGCTTAGTTGGAACAAGAGTTGGATATCCAGTTCTTCTCCAGTTCGCATAAGCTTCATACTCATTTAAGAATGTTGCTTTCCAGTACTCATTCATTACCATTTCCCAATTCGCAGGGAACGAAGCTGCTAATTTTCCAGGTCCAGCAAGGAACGTAGAAATTTGAGCATCAGTAATTGCAGTAGTAGCCGGGTATAGTTGCTTAAGCATCTTCATCGCAGCAGTAACTCCTGCGTTGTAGTGAGCCTCAGCAGATGATGAAATCCATCCTCTGATTGCAGCCTCAGCTTTAAGGAATTCTACCTCAGCATATGTTTGGAATACCATAGGAACATCTTTACCTCTCAAAGCTGGATTAGTTTGAGCGTAAATATGTCTATCAGTAACACCTGGAACAACAACACCATCAGTACCTGTGTAGGTGTCTGATGTGCTACCATTAGGCATACCAACTATTGTTGATCCATTGCTTCCAGGTGCAAACAATACAGATCTTCTTGGATCACCAGTCAAGTGAGAATCAAATGTAGCACTCATTCTCATTTGAGAATCTACATCAAATACTTCACCATGACCATTTTTATTTATTCCTTCCGGTCCGTCTGTGTGAGCGACCATTGCAATATGATCATTTGATGTCATAGTACCAGCACTTATAGCTTTCACTGCCCATGCTTGTGCAGATGCAGCATCAGCTTTAGTCATTCTCATTGCTAATCTTAGCATCATAGAATTTCCAAAAGCTTTCCATTTTGTTGTGTTACCACCAAAAAGTGCATCTGAGTTACCCATGGATGATGAAGAACCAATCTGAGCCACAGCTTCTTCTAGTTCCTTCAACATATCCATGTAGATATCTTGTTGAGCATCGTATTTAGGCTTAAGAACACCATCTATGTATCCTTTACCAGCTTCAGAATATGGCACATCTCCATGAGTATCTGTAATTCTGTGATAGATAAACACTCTCATAATTCTGGCCATACCCATTTCAGATCCAGAATTACCCTCTTTACTTAACTGATCAATAACATCTTCGATGCCCTTAACAGCCGTAGGATAATTTCTGTCCCATAATGAAGTAGCATAGCTATCGTATCTAAAATACTTGTCTCCAGCCCAATAACTAGCAGTAGTTGAATAGTGCTGAATCAAAGTTGAATTATAAATCAAGCTATTTCTCCAATTTTCATATCTACCTCCACTAGTCTGTAGAACAGTCCAAGCGAATTTAGCTCCAACACCAACTTGTGCAGCGGCGTTTGGATTGACATTCATTTCTTCAAATCCTTCATCAAACTCACAAGAAGTTAAAACGAAAGCAAATGATAAAAATGTAACTAATATCTTTTTCATATTATTAAAATTTAAGATTTACGTTTAACCCGACAGTTGAAGGAACTGGCATACCAGCGAACTCCAATCCTTGCGAGTTGTTATTATTATATGCAGACTCTGGGTCTACATTATCAACACTATTTGATATAAAGAATAAGTTTTTACCAATTAGTGAAACACTAGCACCTTCGATAAACGTTCCTTCAAGCATATCTTTAGGGAATGTATATCCAATTTGCATTTGTCTCATTCTGAAATAATCAGAATCATAGATACCTGCCTCAGCTACGTCATTATATCTACCCCAGTAGTTTTGCTGCTGAGTATAGTCTAATGATTGAGTGACAGGTGTTCCATCTTCAAGTACTCCATCTGGAACAAATCCAGCTTCTCTACCACCAGCTGGTACAGTCATTTGATGTAGACCATAACCAATTAGTCGTACGTTCGTACCTGAGAATATTTGACCACCGGATTTTCCTTCAACTAAGAAACTTGCGTTAAAGTTCTTATATCTGAACGAAGCACCAATACCTAATTGTTTTGGTGGTACACCGAATCCTAAGATTTTTCTACTAGTATTTATACTAGGTCTTGGATAACCTTGAGACATTTCATGAATAATTCTTCCTTGATCGTCACGGTTGAAATATGTTCCAAATAAAGCACCATATCTTTCACCTACAATCTGAGTTACTCTTAAAGTTCTCTCTCTTGGCTCATCCAATGAAATGTTTCCATCAGTGTCATTTGTAGCTACAACTTGACTATCGTTGTTAGTGTAGTTTACAGAAACTTCCATTGCAAAATCATCAGTCACAACAGGTTTAACTCTAAGCAATAGCTCAATACCTTTGTTACTGATTGCACCTAGGTTTGCTAGTGCGCTACCATAACCAGAAGTTGCAGAAGCACTAACACCTACAATATCTCCAACAGTTTCGTTGTCATAATATGTAGCATCTAAGCTGACCTTGTTGTCAAGCATTCTAATATCAAATCCAAATTCTGTTTCATTCTTTTGGAATGGAGTAATTTCAGAGTTAGGAATTCTTCCACCGTTAATTGCACCTAATGATGCACCTAAGTGTCCTTGACCAACAATACCATAAGTTAAGCTCAATGCATAAGGGTTGTCAGCACCACCAGCTACTTCAGAAACACCAGCTCTTAATTTTAAGAAAGAAACTGTATCACCTAAATCTAACGCATCTGATAAAACTAATGATAGTGTAGCAGATGTATATAAGTCGTTATTTGGTGACTCTTTTCCAGCAAGTGATAGTGTAGAGAACCAGTCATTTCTAGCTGTAACGGTTAAGAATGCATAATCTTGGAAACCTAATTCAGCAGATCCATAAGCAGAGTTAATTTGCTTTTTGCTGTATCCGTATCCCGCAGATTTATTTTTAACGTTGTTGATAGAAACTAATCCAGGAACAATAAAATCATTACCATTGATACTTACTGATTCTGCCTCTTGAACGTTTGATCCAATACCGACAAATGCAGTTAATCCGATATCATCAGTTAAAGCAAGATTATCAGTTCCTAAGAAAAAGTCTGAATCAAATTGTTTAAAAGCCAACTTGTAGTGATTAATACCACCTTGAGGCTTATAACCTGTTCCGAAAGGCTCAGAGTTCGTTCTGTGCAAGTCATATCTATCAGCACCGACTCGAGCTCTAGCGTATAGCCAATCTGATAAATCCCATCTTAAATTAATAGATCCAATAAATCTTTCTTTTTCTGAATCATTAACATAATAGTTTTGAGCAAACCATGGGTTTTGAATGTAAATACTAGGAGTCATTTGGTATTCTGATAAGTCATCATTCCTACCATCTCCGTTAGGACCTTTACCCCAATCAACATCAACAGATGGAGATGTGTGGTTAATAATCCAGTTTGCATTACCAGGACCATCTGATAACCTTGGGTTACCTGATTGGTCTTCTAATAAATACTTAAGATTTGCATCAATTTTAATGTTTTTAGCAACATTTTGAGATGTATTAATACCTATAGAATTTCTATCAAGTGTAGAATTAGGTGAAATATCATCATTATCTAAGTTAGTTAATGAAAATCTTGTGTTTCCTTTATCACCAGCTGTTGAAAAAGAAACAGTATTTGAAAAAGTTGTACCAGTTCTGTAGAACTTGTCTTTATTGTCTGCATAAACATATGGCCTACTTACTCCATCAAATTGAGGAACTAATTGACCATTCATTTGTGCACCCCATGCACTCCATACATTGTCCATAGCAGAAGCTGCGTTTGTTGGAGCAGCACCAAGGGAACCAGAACCATAAGTTTGCTGAGTATCCCAAAGGTTTGTGTTTAACAAGTCGAACTGAGATGTTGAATTAACTTCGATACCTAAACCTTCTGATCCCAATCCATTTTTAGTTGTAATAAGAATTACACCATTGGATGCTCTAGAACCATAAAGAGCAGCAGCTGCACCACCTTTTAGTACAGTAATAGAAGCAACATCATCAGGGTTGATACTTGAAATACCATCACCAAAGTCAGTTCCACCCCACATACCTGCAGCACCTAGGTTATCGTTATTAATTGTAATACCATCCACTACATATAGTGGTTGGTTATTCCCTGTTAGTGAACTCGAACCTCTAATAACAACCCTAGAGGAACCTTTAGCTCCCATTGCGCCACCTGTGATATTAACACCGGCAACTTTACCTTGTAAGGCGTTGATTGCATTAGTCGAAGGGTTGGCACTAATTTCATCACCGTCAACATTTGTTACAGAATAACCAAGAGCTTTAGTGTTTCTTTGAACACCAAGTGCAGTAACAACAACCTCATCCAAGGCATTGTCAGGCTCTAAAGCAACATTGACAGTAGACGATGAACCAACAACAACAGATTGTGAAGTATATCCAACAAAGCTAAATACAAGGGTATCCCCCATAGATGCACTTATTGAATAATTACCATCAAAATCCGTTGAAACTCCGTTCGAAGTTCCCTGAACAATAACAGTAGCTCCTGGTAAAGGAACTCCGTTTTCGTCAGACACCGTACCAGAAATTTGTTGTGCATACGCTGACAAAGTCAACGCAAAAAACATCAAAAAGCTGACACAGATTTTCGTGAATTTTGTTTTCATACGTGTTTATTTTAATTAATTGTTTAAATAATTATTTAGTTAATTAGGTTACAATTTACAAATTTTCACTGATAATATGATAAAAAAAGGGTATTTAACTTGAGAATAAACCAAATAAATAAGCTAAATTTTTGATAATCAACAATTTCTAGAGGTAATTTAACACCTCACAATAAGAAAATTTCGTCTACAAAAAGCCATCCAGGCTGACCTTCAGCCACATGACCGTTAGGGAGGCTTCTGTTACTTTGAATTTTTAATCTAACTTTTCTAATATTTTGCTGATTTAACTCTAATTTGAAAACTCTTTTAGAGTCTGGTTCATCTACATTTGACTTTGATATTTTTAAAGATGATACTAATTTTTCTTTACCATCGGAAATATCAAATAAACTAATGGATTCTGGTAAAAGAATAAATCCATTATTTATACTTTCCATACATGAAATTGCTATTTCATTAATATTTTTATTTTGAGGAATATCAATTTCTACTACAAGGTTACCTGAATTTTCAACTCTTCCAAGTTGTTTTGCTTTTTCCTCGTTTTCCTCATGAATAAAACCATTCCATTTACCATCTCTAAAATCCAATGATGCTAACTGTCCATCAAATAATATATCATTGTTGTAAGGATCTACAGCTTTGCTTAATAACTTGTAATTACTAATTTTTGCTTTGATTTTATCAAAATAAAAAGACTTTTTTGTGCTGTTTCTATATCCTTCTTTAAAAGCTTTAATATTAAAGTTTCCTGATTTAGTAAAAACCAAGGGTTGATCATATATTAATGATATACTATCTGGCTCTGTTTCATTCAAAGTGTACCTGTATGTAGGATTTGAGATTGCTTTAGAAACTTCAATTTTAATGGAGTCCGCAAATAAAATTCGATTGAACTGAGGATTGATATCAGATACTGGGTTTGGGTTTATTTCGATTCCATTTGCAAAAATAATTGGCTTCTCAAGTGGGAAACCCTCAAGGCTTGAAAAATCCTGTAGGGAAATTCCAAAATATAATCTACTGTTTGTTTGATCAACCAAAGATTTTTTTAACTCATCATCGATAATTGTATTGTAAGCAAAAACTTTTTTGATTTGAGGTCTACTGGTAGCATTCAATAAATCCTCAGCATTTAGGGTGTTATTGCTAACAATTAAAATCTCAATTGACTCTGGTAAATTATAAAAATCGTTAGAACTTAAATTTGAATTTGTAAGGTTTAGAAATTTTAGGTTTTTTAATTTTTTTAATTTGTTTGAACTTACTTTTGACAAGTCAACGTTTGATAAATCTAATCTTTGAATATTTTCTGAAACTTTTGAAAGTAGATTGAGTTGTTTTGATTCAAAATTATTACCTACATACTTTAAGTCTATAAAGTTTGATTCGACACTTATTCGCTCAATTCTAAAATCATTTTCAACAAGATTTATTAAGTTTTTCTTTGAGGGCGGGTCAACATCAGCAACTAATGGTGGAAGATACGATAGAATTTCATTTGAAAAATCATTATCACTAATTTTTGTGAATCCATCAAATTCAGCACCACTATCAATCCACATTTTTATCAAGTTTTTTTCATTTTCTGTAAGCTGTGAATTTCCATCAGGGGGCATATGCATTTTATCATCCAAGGGTAAATTAAGATATGTATAAAGCTTACTTTCAGACGAGTTATTTGCTAAAAATATTTTTCCATTTTCACCACCTTTCGTGATTTCATTTTGATTGGTAAGCATCAACCCTCCTTTGCTTTTAGACATGTTGTGACACTTTACGCATTTTGCATCTATTATAGATGAAACTACATCATCATATACATGAATGCTATCGTAACTTACAAATCTTACTGTGTTATCAAACTCCGGTAATTTTAAATAATCTTTGCCATGTGTTATTGATCCACCGTAATGGCCTGTGACAGTCATAAAAATAACAGCACTTATAAAAGAGTGTGCTATGTACCTATTATTCTCGTTTTTTTTATGCAATAAGTATATGAGTCCTATTAATAAAGTAGTTATAATTGCTAGCCACATATGAAAATTGACTAATGAGTCATCATAGTCACCATAGTATTGAAGAATAAAACCTAAAATTGAAGAAATTACAGCAGAGATAAAAGAGAAAATTAAACCTAGTCTTATTGGTATAGTTAATTTAATTTTTGAAAATTTTTCGTAGGCAAAAAGCAATAGTGTAAATAAAAAAGCTCCTATCGGTAAATGCAAAACAACAGGATGAAAATTTCCTAAATATTTAACTATCTCTTCCATTATTCTATTTCGTATTTAGCATCAATCATCTTTTGATTTTTTGTATCATGCAACGCATAATTAAATCCTTTTTTTAAGCTGTAACCAGCATGTTCACCTTGCTTATTTACAGCAATAAAACCAACCTGAAGATATTCCCATTCGGGTCGATTTTTATGTATTTTTGAGATTCTGTTGACAATTTCCTTACAAGCTTCAAATGGTGACGCTCCTTGTCTCATGACCTCAACAACCATAGCACTACCTGATGTTCTTATTACTGCTTCACCAAGTCCAGTAGCTGCTGCTGCTCCAATATCATTATCTAAAAAAAGTCCTGCGCCAATTATAGGAGAATCTCCAACTCTTCCATGAAGTTTCCAGGCAGCTCCGCTAGTTGTACATGCACCAAATAAATCTTGATTTTCATCGATTAATAGCATACTGATTGTATCATGATTTTCAATATTAATTACTGGTTTATAATCAGAACTTTTTTTCCATTTCTCCCAGGCATCTTTTGATTTTTTGGTTAATAAATTCTGACTTTTAAATCCTTGTTCAATAGCAAAATCATATGCCCCTTTTCCAGACAACATAATGTGTGGAGTCTTTTCCATGACCATGCGAGCAACAGAAATTGGATTTTTGATATTTTGTAAGAAACTTACCGAACCACAATCATTGTTTTTGTCCATAATACATGCGTCAAGGGTAACTATCCCTGTTCTATCTGGAAGTCCTCCTAGTCCAACAGACGTCTCGTTAGGATCATCTTCAGAGACTCTTACACCAAACTCCACAGCAGTTAATCCTCCGTTTCCAGAACTTAAATTTTTCCAAGCAACTTTATTTGCCTCGAATCCATGATTCCAAGTTGAAATAATTCTCGGACCAGAAAAATTTTTGAATCTAGGTTTTTTAAATGATTGACCTAAAACTCCTGAGGCCATTGAACCTAAAATTGTATTTTTTATAAATCTTCTTCTACTCACACAATAATTTTTAATCTATCATACCAATTTCTCTAACACCTTTACCAATTGTATTTGTTAGTCTGTCTCCAAGTTCATTTCTTGCTCTTTCACCTATTTTCTCTAATTTTTTTGCTATTTCAATGTTTTGTTTGTAAACATCATTTTGTTCACTAGGATCATTCTTTAAGTTATAAAGTTCATTACTAGTTACGTTGTTCATCTCATATTTAACAGGCATTCCATTAGTTCCACCAGGCTTGCCATTTAATGACCTGTAGGACCTTGGGAAATATAACTTCCAATCCCCTGACCTTACCGCATGGAGTTCATTTTGTCTGTAGTAAAAATATAACTCATCATGCGGAGAATTTTTTTCTCTTTGAGTGAGGAGTGGCCATATGTTTTTGCCATCTATTTTATTTTCTGAAAGTTCGGAGCCAGTTAAGTTTGAAAAGGTAGGCATCCAATCAATACCCATTACTGGTTCGTCAATGATAGTTCCAGCCTTAATTTGATTGGGATACTTAATTATACACGGAACTCTTTGCCCACCTTCCCACGCAGTTCCCTTTCCTTCTCTAAATATTCCAGAAGAACCTGCGTGATCTCCGTAAGAAAGCCAAGGTCCATTATCTGATGTAAATACAACTATTGTGTTTTCAGAAAGATTATGCTTTTCTAATGTATTTATCACCCTGCCAACTGAAAAATCAATTTCAGTAATAACATCTGCAAATAACCCCTCACCAGTAGACCCATCAAATTCTTTTGATGCAAATAATGGAACATGAGGTTGGGGATGAGCGATATATAAGAAAAATTGATTGTCTTTATTTTCCTCTATAAAACGAATACTTTCATCAGTTATATTTTTAGTCAAATCAGATTGATCAATTATCGATTGAATTGGGTTTTCATTTCTATATAGCATCAAATCATCAGGATAATCTTGTGGCCTTTCAGGGTGGAATTTCCACATATCATTAGAAAACAGTATCCCATAAAACTCATCAAATCCGTGATTAGTAGGCATAAACTTTTCAGCATCTCCCAAATGCCACTTTCCGAAAATTCCTGTTTTGTAATTATTATTTTTAAGCATTTCTGACAATAATAATTCATCAGGATTAATTCCTCTTTTGGATTTTGGTCCAAATGCACCGCTGATTCCTAACCTATTTGGATAACAACCAGTTAATATAGCTGCTCTAGATGCTGAACAAACAGCTTGAGCAGCATAATATGACGTTAATTTTACTCCATCTTGGGCCATTTTATCAAGGTTGGGTGTTTTAATAAACTTAGAACCATATGAGCTCAAATCAGCATAAGCCAAATCATCGGTTAGAATAAAAACAATATTAGGTGGTGTTTCAGTGTGTTTGTTACATCCAAAAACAAAAACTGCAATTATTAAAATGAGGTGTTTATAGTTATATTTTTTCATCTTTTTTTGTTATGAGTTTTAATGCTTCGTTGACATTATTTACAGGAAATTTACAAGTATTATTTACACATACATAAATCAAAGTTTCCCCTTTGTTATATCTGTTTTTAAGCAAATACTTATCACTATCCTTTTTTGATGCTGCGATTAAAATATTGGGAAAATACTTAGAACTGATTTCATTTGCCATTTTATATGATTTTTTACCTGATACAACAACCTCGAAAAATTTATCGTTATAATCTAATGATACATTTAACCAATTCATATGATCTAATGTATTATCAATTATGTCATTAGCCATTGCATCTATCATTAATTTTCCTGTTTGATAATACTTTCGGTTCCCTGTGTGGTGTGAAAGTAAAAATAGGTTTTCACACATTACTGAATTAGGTGATGGCATAACACCATCTTGATTAACAAATAAATCATTGGAAAAGAATAGGGACTGATCTGTACTAAATCTTAGAAAGGGTGATTCCTCATGGCTAAAAAGACTCAGAGTTTTTTTAGCTAATTCATCAGCCCTGTCAATAAAATCATAATTGAATGTTGATTGATATAAGCTTAAATAAGCTGAAATTAAAAAGCTGTAATCCTCCAAAAATAATATACTTTCATTGGAACCTGAAAGTGATCTGTCTACAATTAAGTTTTTCTTTACAAGATTTTTTTCGACTGCAGATATAATTTCTAGCGCTTTATCTAAGAACTTGTTGTCTCCTGTTGATTGATATGCATCTGAAAGTCCAATAACACTCAATGCATTCCATGATGTTACGAATTTATCATCAACAATTGGCTTAAGTCGGTTCTCTCTAGATTTTTTTAAAATTTTGATTGACTCTTTAATCTTTGATTCCAATTGGTTTTTAGAAATATTGTACTTTTCAATAAAAAAATTGTCATCATGTTCTCTCTTTAAAACATATTTATCTTTTTCCCAGAAACCAACCTTATTTACATTATAGTAATCCTGAAATAATTCATAATTTTCCCCCAATATCTCCTTCAAATTATTTTTCTTCCATACATAATAATCCCCTTCAATCTTTTCATCACCAACTTCAGTTACAGCAGAGATACTGGAGTAAAGTAAACCATTTTCATCGTTTAAACTATTATTAATAAAAGAGAAAATATTATCAAGTTGATTTTTGTATAAGGCGTTATTTTTTGACTTATATGCTTTGGCATATACTGAAAGCATTTGAGCATTATCATAAAGCATTTTTTCAAAGTGAGGAACATGCCATATTGAATCAACAGTATATCTATGTAGACCGCCTTCAATATGATCATTAATTCCGCCGTATGTTATATTTTTAAGAGTTATGTCAACAAACTCAGAATATTTATTCTCATTGAATTGATTTCCAGCCCTAAGAAAATAATTAATCATTGATGGTAAATGAAATTTTTGAGATGCTTTTAATCCTCCATTAAGGATATCTGCTGATTGGAAAGCAACGAGACTTGCTTTTTTTAATTTCAAGAGAAGTTCTGATGATTCTAATTTATTTTCCACAATCACTTTTGGACTCATTCCTGCTTTAAGTTTGTTTGAATAATTAAGAACATCATCATATCTATCATTATAAAGCTCATTGATTTGATTTAATACACCGATCCAGTTTTCCTTTGGTAAATATGTACCTCCCCATATTGGAGATCCGTCAGGTAAGGCAATAATATTCATTGGCCATCCCCCGCTTCCTGTCATTAAAACAAGTGATTTCATATATATTTCATCAATATCAGGCCTTTCTTCTCTGTCCACTTTAATATTTATAAAATTCTTATTCATAATTTGTGCTGCCTGGTCGTCACTAAATGTTTCCTCCTCCATTACATGACACCAGTGACAGGACGAATAACCTACACTTATAATTATTAATTTTTTTTGATTTTTAGCTAGAGTCAAAGCTTCAGTTCCCCAAGGCACCCAGTCTACTGGATTCGAAGAATGCTGTTTAAGGTATAAGCTTTTTTCATTAATAAGTTTGTTCATCCTTTCTTGTCCAATATTTGGAAATGAAATCAATAATATAATAGCTAAAAAAAATATTTTTTTTAATGTCATCAATTAAATTAATGATTTGAAAATTAATTCCTAATTTACCTTTTAATTGTATTAATATAAATACAACTTATAAATTATGAAAAAAGTCTCATTACTAATAATTTTTTTTCTTCTAAGTTGTAACAGCAATACAAAACAAAAACCAAATATTCTCTTTATAATGTCTGATGACCATACTTCACAATCGTGGGGGATATATGGTGGAATTTTGCAAGATTATGTGAAAAATGATGGTATAAAGAGACTTGAAAAATCAGGTGTTGTTCTTGAAAATTTATTTTGTACTAACTCAATATGCGTTCCCAGCAGAGCATCAATATTAACTGGTCAATACAGTCACAAAAATGGGGTATATAATTTGCCAGATGCTCTTCACCCTGATTCATTAAACGTTGCTAAAATTTTAAAAATTAATGGGTATCAAACATCTATCATTGGTAAGTGGCATTTAAAAAAAGAGCCCTCAGGGTTTGATTATTATAAGGTTCTTCCAGGCCAGGGACTATACAATAACCCCTTTTTCAAAACAAAAGACAGCTGGGAAGATGGTTACAGAGGAGGCAAACAAGAGGATGGCTTTTCAGCAGATATTATAGGTAATAGTTCTATTGAGTGGTTAAAAAAAATTGATGATGATAAACCATTTTTCCTTATGACCCACTTCAAAGCAACACATGAACCTTTTGACTATCCAGAAAGAAATAAAAATTTAAATAAAGGGGTTTTTTTTCCCGAGCCATCATCACTTTATGAATTTGATCCAGAGGAATCTGGTAGAAAGCACATTGGTCAAGTTGTTGAAAATTTAACAGAAAGATGGGTAAACGCTACTAAAAACAATACAGCAAGATATCCAGGTATGCCTTTTTCCGTAGATAATCTTAGTAGAAGAGATACTAGGTCTAAAACATATCAAAAATTTATTGGTGACTTTCTTAAAAGCGGAGCTGCAATTGATGATAATATTGTCAAAATACTTGACTATTTAGAAAGTTCAGGATTAATTGATAACACTGTAATCATTTACACATCTGACCAAGGTTACTTCTTGGGAGAACATGGGTATATGGATAAAAGATGGTTTTATGAGGAATCCGCCAGAATGCCTTTTGTTATTTCATACCCAAAAGAGCTTCCTAAGGGTAAAAGAATTAATGATTTACTACTAAACATTGATATTCCATCATTATTTTTAGATTTTGCAGGCATCGAACAACCCAAAAGTTTTCAGGGATTTAGTTTTAAAGAAAACTTAATATCAAGTGAATTAAAATCAAGAAAATATATTTACTATAGATATTGGCAACATGATATAAAAAGACCTGCTCATTTAGGGATAAGATCACAAAACTATAAATTGATTTACAATTACGGAGATGGACTTGGTAAATCTGGAACAAACAAAGAAAAAACTGAACCAAACTGGGAATTCTACGACTTGATAAATGATCCAAGTGAGAATTTTAATAGTATCGACAATCCAGATTACAAAAAAATTATAGACGAGCTACATAAACAGCTAATTATTGAAAAAAATAAAACCGAAGACTTTGAGCTTGAGATTCCACAAATATCATGATACGAATTATAATCTTCATACTTCTATTTAGCATAAATCCAATTTATTCACAAAATTTTAAAAAAATTGACAGTCTTGTAAAAAACAGTATAGAACTTAAAGCTTTCCCTGGTGCTCAACTTTACTTAAAAAGCCCTGATTATACCTATTCAAAATCATACGGGTTTCACACTTATGATTCATTGATAAAAGTTGAGCAAGATCACTTGTATGATTTAGCCTCCATAACCAAAACCTTAGCAGCAACTTTAGCGCTGATGAAGCTTTATGACGAAAACAAACTAAAATTAGATGATGTTGTGTCCAAGTACTTAAAAAAACTTAAGGGTTCTAATAAAAAAAATTCAAATTTTCACGAACTATTATTACACCAATCTGGATGGAAACCTTACATAAGTCATCAATTTTCATTAATAAAAAAAAATAAAAAACTTAAATCAAGATTTATAGACGATAAAAAGAATGACAATAAGGTTGAACTTGCAAAAAATCTTTTTGTCAAAAAGAAATATTACAATAAGATTTTTAGAAAAATTAAAAGATCAAAAGTTAAAAAACAAGGTGATTATGCTTATTCTGGGTTATTTTTTTGCTTAGTTCCGGAGATTGTTGAAATTATATCAAAAAAATCATTTGAAAATTTTTTAATTGATGAATTTTATTCAAAAATTGGGGTAAACTTATTGTTTAACCCATTAAAAAAAATCCCATTAGATAAAATTGTTCCAACTGAGTTTGACAAAATTTTTAGGAAGCAGCTGGTTCGAGGTTATGTTCATGATGAAACTGCAGCTTTAATGGGAGGTATTTCTGGAAATGCTGGATTGTTTGGTAGTGCAAATGATGTTGGTAAAATATCCGAATTATTGTTAAATGAAGGGAAATACAACAGTGAAGAAATTCTTAAAAAAAATACGGTTAAGTATTTTTCAAATCCAGGAACTAATAAAAACGAAATGGAAGTTAGAGGGCTTGGATTTGATAAGCCACGAATAACAAGTAGTGGAAATAAATATCCGAATTCGAATTTGTCTAACTCCAGTTTTGGTCACACCGGTTTTACAGGAACTTTTTTTTGGATAGATCCTGATAAAGAGACAATCATAGTTTTATTAACAAATAGGGTTTACCCATCAAGAAGTTATGAAAACTTATATGATTTAGAAATAAGGAGGAAGCTTGTAGATTTAGTAATAGAAAATTAATCTCTTGAATTGATTTTAGCAAGAAGTCTAAGGATTTCCAAATATAACCACACTAGTGTTACCATAAGACCAAAAGCAGCATACCACTCCATGTATTTTGGAGCTCCATTTTCTGATGCTTCTTCTATAAAATCAAAATCTAATACTAAATTTAAAGAAGCTATGACAACTATAAAAAGTGTGATTAAAATGCTAGTTATTGACCCGTCAGTTGGATTTAAAAATGGAATTTCAAATCCAAACAAAAGCCCAACAAAACCTATTACATAGAACAAAGCGATTCCACCTGTTGCAGCAAAAATTCCTAATTTGAGATTATCGGTAGCTTTTATTAATCGAGACTTGTAAGCAAAAAGTAAGGATAAGAGGATGAATGCTGTTAGACATACAGCATTAAAAACTATCCCTTCAAACTGTTGAGCATACATGAATGAAATACCTCCAAGTACAACACCTTGACATAAAGAATAAATAGGTGTAGTTATTGGGGAAAGCTCTTTTTTAAAAAAAGTAACTAAAAATACCACAAAACCAAGACCAAAACCAACCCATATGAATGAGCCCATAAATGATGAATATGCATAATAACCTGAGGACATTAATAATAAAAGTGACAGAGCAGTTTTATTTACTGTTCCCTCGATAGTCATTACATTATCTCTAATAATTGGTCCTGATGATTTTTCAGCACGTAAACCTTTAAAAGTATTTTTATTTAATGCTGGATTTCCTGATCTAAAAGAAAGATGTCTAGCCATTTTAAATTAAATTTGTTTTAAATTTATTTTTATGCATCGTTTACTTATACTATTTATACTGATTTCTTTCAACAATCATGCCCAAATTGAAAATGATATCGAAGAAGTGTTTCCAATTTTCCCAATTTGTAAACTTATACCTGATAGTAAGCAAAATCAATGCTTTGACGAAAGCATGTTTGAACATATTGAAAAAAACTTTAAATACCCAAAAACAGCTTGGGATTTAGATCTTGAATCCTTAGTTAGAATAAGGTTTGATATCGATGAAAATGGAGAGGTTGATAATATCATAGCAAATGCTGCTGTAGTCGGAATTAGTTTCATAGAAAAGGAAGCTTTGAAGGCAGCCGAAAGTATGTTTCAAGTTGCTGCTGCTAATATTATTCGTTCCCTGCCTAAAATGACTCCAGCCAAAAGAGATGGCCAACCCTTTAGGAAAACTTTTCAAGTTTCTGTTGAATATAAAATACCTACTCAACTTGATTATGACGAAATTGATAAAGCACCAACTTTTCCTGGTTGCGAAGATGTAGAAATTGAAAAATCAAAAGAATGCTTTGAAAATTATATAACTGAACACATTAAGAAAAATTTTAGATATCCAAAAAGAGCAATAAAGAATAATATCGAGGGTGATGTATTCATACAGTTTGAAATAACCCGGGATGGTTATTTTATCAATTTTTCTACTATTGGCCCTAACAAAATTATAGAGGATGAGGCTTACAGAATTATGGCTAAACTACCTGTTGTTAAACCTGGTGAATACCTTGAAAAAAAAGTAAGTGTCCTCTACGGTCTACCAATCTCATTTAGACTTAATTGATATCGATATGAAAAAAATCAATCTAAAGAAAAAGTTTGAGAAATTTTCTGACCATTGGTCCCCTAAAGTTATTGCTGAGCTCAATGATTATCAATTTAAACTAGTTAAAATTAAAGACGATTTTGTTTGGCACAATCATCAACACACCGATGAGGCTTTTATAGTAATTAATGGAACAATTTATATTGAATTTGAAGATAAAACTGAGGAAATCAATGAAGGTGAAATGATTATAGTTCCAAAAGGTATAAACCATAAACCTTTTGCAAAAAATGAGGCTGAAATAATGATTATTGAACCTCGCGGCGTAATTAATACAGGTCAAGTTAATGATAAACTTACCGCTCCTAATGATGAATGGATTTAATTAAAAATGAGTTTAATTGGTTATATTTAATATACATGAAAGAAATTTCCAAAAGTTACTTGTCAAAAAAAATAAATAAACTCAACAAAAAGATTCATCGTGCTGAGGACCAGAATGAAGAAAATAAAATCTGGTGGAGAAAAATGAAATTAGAAAAACTCAAATATAAACTCAAAAAAATAAACTAAAATGTCTAAAATACTAAGTGATAGCCAATTGAAAGAAAAATTAAATCTATTATCCGCAAATTGGTCTATTGATGGTCTGTATTTAAGATGCAAATATACTTTTGATAATTTTGATAATGCCTTTTCTTTTATGAAAGAAGTTGCAATTAAATGTGAGGAAATGAATCACCATCCAAAATGGACAAATGTCTATAATCAATTGGATATTGAACTATACACACATGATTCAGGTGGTATAACCCAAAAGGATTTTGAGCTGTCTTCATTCATGGATAGCGTGTTTCATAAATATAGTTCATGAGAAAATTAATCTATTTACTAGCCTTTGTTCCTATATTTTGTTTTTCACAAATCAATGGGAAACAACACGAGCAACTAATTCTAAGGGGAGCTACAATAATTAATAGTACAGGTGCTCCGCCACTTGGACCTGTTGATATTGTGATTGAAAAAAATATCATCACTAAAATTCAGAACGTTGGCTATCCAGGTGTTCCAATTAATGAAAACAGAAGACCTAAACTATCAAAAAACGGTGTTGAAATAAATTGTGAGGGAAGTTACATACTACCTGGATTTATAGATACTCATGGACATATCGGAGGGAGATCTCAAGGTGCTAATCCAGAATACGTTTTTAAACTATGGATGTCACATGGTGTTACAACAATAAGAGAGCCAGGCGGTTCCCTGAGTCATGATCTTAAACTAGAATTGAAAAATAGTAGTGAAAAAAACACAATAGTTGCACCAAGAATAATTGCATTCTCAACTTTCAGTTCAAGAATTAAATCCCCCGATGAAGCCAGAGATTGGGTAAAAGATAACGCAAAAAAGGGTTCGGATGGAATAAAGTTTTTTGGTGCTCCCCCTGAAATAATGCAAGCTGCAATTGAGGAAAATAAAAAACTAGGATTAAGATCTACAGCCCATCATGCGCAACTTAATGTTGTCAAGTGGAATGTTTTAAATTCAGCTCGAGCAGGATTAAATTCAATGGAACATTGGTATGGTCTGCCTGAGGCGTTATTTAGTGACAGAATTATTCAAAATTATCCTGCTGATTACAACTATCAAAACGAACAACATAGATTTGAGGAAGCTGGAAAACTTTGGAAACAAGCAGCGAAACCTTATTCTGAGCATTGGAACAATGTAATGAATGAATTGATTTCACTAGACTTTACCATTTCGCCAACTTTAAATATCTATGAAGCTAGTAGAGATTTACACAGAGCTAGAAGAGCTGAATGGCATGACGATTATACTCTTCCAAGTTTGTGGGGTTTTTATGCTCCAAGCAGAATTTCACATGGATCATATTGGCATTATTGGGGCACAGAGCAGGAAATAGCATGGAAAGAAAATTACAGACTTTGGATGACCTTTCTGAACGAGTTCAAAAATAGAGGAGGTAGGGTTACTACTGGATCAGACTCTGGCTACATATATCAACTTTATGGCTTTGCCTTTGTAAGAGAACTTGAACTTTTGAGAGAGGCAGGATTTCATCCTTTAGAAATAATACAGTCTGCAACTTTGAATGGAGCAGAAGTATTAGGTTTGGACCACTTAATTGGATCAATTGAGCTGGGCAAGCTGGCCGACTTAATTGTTATTGAAGAAAATCCACTTGAAAATTTAAAGGTTCTATATGGGACTGGTGCAATTAAACTTGATACAAATAATAATGTAACTAGGGTTGGTGGAGTCAAATACACAATTAAGGATGGTATTGTTTATGACGCCAAGAAACTATTGAAAGAGGTCAAAGCGATGGTTGATCTAGCTAAAAAAGAAGCTGGATATAAAATTAAACAACCTGGAATAAATTAAAAATAAATGAAAAAA
>Ga0209433_10000156_pt1 | contig 20800 bp, 13 predicted proteins | sample METZYME_5_50m_FD_187552 | JGI IMG/M metagenome (GOLD analysis project Ga0209433, IMG submission 187552) | Marine microbial communities from oxygen minimum zone in mesopelagic equatorial Pacific - METZYME_5_50m (SPAdes) (version 2) | ecosystem: Environmental > Aquatic > Marine > Oceanic | place...
GTATTTTTGTGGAGCTCTTTAGCAACCAACTCATTTGTTTTTTGTGCTTCGCTGATATGGCTCTCTTTAAGAAACGGCAAACCGTGATCTGAAAAAGAGTATGTTCCCATTCCACCTGTGTTTGGGCCTCGGTCACCTTCAAAAGCTCTTTTGTGATCTTGAACAAGGGGCATGTGTTTGCAAGTTTTTCCATCGCAAAAGCTCATTAAAGAAAACTCTTCACCAACCAACTTTTCTTCAATTAAAAAACTACCACCACCCCGAATAATGTCATTTGCATAATCTAACCCTTCTTCTGGGGAAGCAAGGTGTTCGCCAGAAATCTTTACACCTTTTCCACCCATGAGGCCATCATATTTAATAACATAGTTTTCGCCAAGCTCATTAATAAAATCAAGCACAGAACTTGTATTATGAAACTCTTTTCTTTTGGGGTTTTTGTTTTTATCACAAAGATCGATTATTTTTCTAGCAAAGGCTTTGCTAGTTTCAATTAACGCAACCTCTTTTTTGGGACCAACGGAAAAAATTCCAGCAGCATCAAGAGCATTTACCAAGCCCAGGGCAAGAGGGTTTTCTGGCCCAACAATAACTAGGTCAATTCTTTTTAAGGAGGCATAACTAACTATTTTTTCTACTTGATCTAATGGTGATATGAAATAATCAACACACAAGCTAGAAATTTGGGGGTTAGAGTCTGGAGAAACACAAAAAAGCGAATTCTCAATTTTGCTATCAGAAACCTTTCGTGCAATTGCTACTTCTCTTGCGCCTGAGCCAACAATGAGAACATTTTTCATTCTGAAGAAGGTCTTTTGTTTTCGAGGTTTTTAAGATATTCTTCTGAAATTTTACCAGCTTTATACTCACCGGTAAAGACAGAATCTTCAAAGCTGGTTATCTTTGGATTTCCAATATGAGCAGCCATCCTTAGGTCTTCAATATCCTGATAAATAAGTTCGTCAGCGCCCATAAAATTCTTTATTTCATCTACGGTTTTACCGTGAGCGATCAACTCTTTGGTGGCAGGCATATCTATTCCGTAAACATTTTGATATCTTACGGGAGGAGCAGCGGAAGCAAAATAAACATTTTTTGCTCCATTTTTTCTAACCATTTCTATAATTTTTTTTGATGTATTGCCACGAACGATAGAATCATCAACAAGCAAAACATTTTTGTTTTTGAACTCAATCTCTATAGGGCTCAACTTATGTGCAACAGACCTTTTTCTAATGCTTTGTCCTGGCATAATAAAGGTTCTACCAATGTACCTGTTTTTAATAAACCCCTCCCTATATTTAACGCCCAACTTATAGGCAACCTGCATAGCAGAGGTTCTGCTCGTATCTGGAACAGGAATAACGGCATCAATATTAAGGTGAGAGTATTCTTTTAAAATTTTTTCCCCTAAATAGTCCCCCATTCGAAGCCTTGACTTGTGCACAGATATAGAATCAATAACAGAGTCTGGTCTTGAGAAATAAACAAACTCGAATAGGCAGGGGGAGTGATTGATTTTTTTTGAGCATATTTTAGACTCTAAATCCCCACTTTCCGATATTATTATAACCTCCCCAGGAGAAACATCCCTTTCAAACTTATATCCCATTGCACTCAAAGCAGAGCTTTCAGATGCAACCATATGAGAGTCACCGCTTTTCCCAACTACCAAGGGCCTAATGCCATTAGAGTCTCTGAAAGAAACAATTCCAATGCCACCAACAAGCATTGTTACAGCAAACCCACCCTCGCAACGATCATAGACGTTCTTGAGAGCGGCATAAACGTGTTTGTTTTCGAGCTTATCAAACCCTGTTTTCGAAAGCTCATATGCAATCAGATTCAAAAGTACCTCAGAGTCCGACTGTGTATTGAACTGACAAAAATGTGTATCCAGTAGAAAAGACCTCATTTCTTCACTGTTTGTAAGCGTACCATTGTGAGCCAAAGAAATGTTAACAGGGTTTGCTGAATAAAAAGGTTGGGCCTCAGAAACGTCCGAGCAGCCGGCGGTTGGATACCTAACGTGTCCAATGCCTAGGTTGCCCTTAAGCCCCAAAGACTCGTTTGTTTTAAAGACCTCGGTAACCACACCAAGCTCTTTGTGCATTGAAAGTTTTTTTTGATCCCAAACGGCTATACCCGCGGCATCTTGGCCGCGATGCTGCACCTGGATTAGGGCATCATAAATTTCCCCCACAACATCATTCTTGGGGTGATAAAGACCGACAATACCACACATCTATAGGTCTCCTAACAGCATTTCTATTTCGCCTAGATATTTATCTGGCGACAAAGACAAAAGAGCATCTACGTCTTTTTTTGGCAAATCAAGAGCACTAACCATAGAACGATAAGAGTTTTGGTCTAATGGTTTTCCGCGAGTAAGTTTTTTAATTTTTTCATACGCATCAATATCTCCAGACTTTCTTAAAACCGTTTGAACTGCTTCTGCCAAGACGCTCCAGTTGTTTTGAAGCTCATAAGAGGCTTGTTTTTTGTTGACAGCTAGCCTTGAAATTCCGTTTGAAAGATTTTTATATGCAAGTAGAGAGTGAGCAAAACCTACACCAATATTCCTAAACACAGTGCTACCACTTAAATCCCTTTGCAGGCGAGACCTGGTAATGCGTGTTGCAAGAAAATTAAAATTATTATTTGCCAGCTCAAGGTTTCCTTCTGCGTTTTCAAAGAAAATAGGATTTATTTTATGTGGCATAGTGCTAGAACCAACTTCACCAACCTTATTTTTTTGAATAAAAATATTTCTACTTATGTAAAGCCACATATCAACAGCAAAGTCTGTTAAAATATTATTAAGCCTGACGTAAGAATGAAGGTGTTCGGCTAATGAGTCTGCGGGTTCTACCTGAGTAGTAATTGGGTTTTGCACCAAACCTAAGGAGCTAATAAATTTTTTAGAAAAAGATCTCCAAGAAAATTGTGGAAAAGCGGCACTGTGAGCAGCATAGGATCCTGTTGCTCCAGATAGTTTGGCTAAAAAGCGTGCCGAAGAAATTTGAGAGAGCTGTCTTTCCGCCCTAACTAAAAAAACAGCCATTTCTTTTCCAAGCGTAGTTGTTGTCGCCGGCTGTCCGTGTGTTAAAGAAAGCATAGGAAGAGAGGCATGTTTTTTTGATAGCTTTCTTAGTTCTCCTAATATTTTTTTTATTTCAGGAACCATAACACCATCTCTAGCCTCTTTAACCATCAAAGAATAAGCGGTATTATTAATATCTTCTGAGGTTAGTCCAAAATGAACAAGAGGAACAAGGTCTTTGCGGTTAATTTCAGCCAACCTTTTCGATATAAAGACAACAACAGCGTTTACATCGTGTTTTGTTTTTGCTTCAATCCTTTTTATTTGATTAAAGTCTTTGGGAGAAAAATTTTCAAAAAGACCAACAAGGAATTCAAGGTCCTTTTTTCTTAAAGGCTTTGTTTTTTTGAAAGACTTGTGATTACAAAGACTTACTAAATATCTAACCTCAACAAGAACTCGATAGCGCATGAGTGCCTGCTCTGAAAAATAGTTGTTGAGCTCAGAAACGTTCTTTTTGTATCTCCCGTCAATTGGAGAAATACTGCTCATAATGAACCAAGGCTTAATATTCTGTGAACGGCAAGCGCACAGTTTCCAGGATCAAGCACTGTTAAAACAGGTGTTTTGCTAGGCATTTGAAGTGTTGAGTGTATATTAATGCTCATATCAACCTTATCTGCAAATGGTGGACATCCAATTGTTGGTTTCTCACTGTTTGCTGCAACAAAGCCAGAAAGAGCGTTAGATCTTCCAGCTATTGTTACAAAAACAACAGCATCTTCTTTTTTAAAAGAACGTATAATTTCAAGAACCCTCTCTGGGTTTTTGTGAGCTGAGGCGGCGTGTACTTCGTGTCCAACTCCGAACTCATCTAAGACACTCGTGATTTTGTCTGCGTGGCCCTGGTCAGAAGTAGAGCCCATAATTATAACTGCTTTCATAATAGTTCCTTAATGTTGTCTGTTATTCTTTGATCAATATTTTTCAAATCTGGAAAAATAAACTTTTCTCCTGTAATAAGCTCATATAGCAATATATATCTAGCAGAGAGCTCTGCAACTAAATCATCTGGAGCTTCAGGCAATACGTCATCATTATAAGGATCACAGTTTTTAGCAAACCAAAGACGTAAAAATTCTTTATCAATATTTTCTGGCTCTTCACCGTTTTCAATTCGAGACTTGTAGGAATCAGCAATCCAAAACCTGCTTGAATCCGGGGTATGGATTTCGTCAACAAACTTAATTCGGCCCGAAGAATCTTTACCAATCTCATATTTTGTATCTACAAGGATTAAACCATTTTCTTTCGCGGTTTTTTGACCAAAAGCAAACAAATCAAGGCTCATTTTTGCAGCAAAATCATAATCCTCTTCCGACATGAGACCAAGATCAATAATTTCTTCTCTAGAAACCGGCCTATCATGAACTTTATCTTTTGTGGTCGGCGTAAGCATTGCAACATCAAGCCTGTCGTTCTTTTTTAAACCCTCAGGAAGCTTGTTCCCGCAATATTCCCTATCTCCTTTATTATAAACTGTCCAAAGCGAAGTGTCCGTTGTTCCCGTTATGTAACCTCTTACAACAAACTCAACTGGAAAAACTTCACACTTTTCAACAATTGAAACGTTGGGGTCTGGTGTAGATATTAAATGGTTGGGGAAAAGGTGTTGGGTTTTTTTAAACCACCAAGCACTTACAGAATTTAAAACAGCACCCTTGTATGGAATGGCAGCAAGAACACGGTCAAAGGCGCTTTGTCTGTCTGTCGAAATCATTACCACTTTGTCATCGAGAAAATACGCGTCCCTTACTTTACCAACTTTTTTATTTGGAGCGCTAATATTGGTATCCTGAATTGTATTATTCAGGTTTTCGTTAATTTCCTGATAATATTTTTTGTCAATATTCATGACATACCTGTGAAATAGGGTTAGCAAAAATATGACTATTTAAAATTAAATCCACGTCTTTTTTTCTTATATCCCCACTAAAATCAATTTCCCAAACAACACCACTCTTTAAAGAAGACAGGTTTTCAAAGCTAAAGCGGGTTTGAAGCGTTTGCAACAAGCTTTGACCGTGAATATCATCATGGCTTCTTGAAATAAAGTGTTTTTTTGACGAGGTTCTTTTTATGTTAGAAACAAATTCTTTGCTAGGGTTGAAGAGAACATCTGTCTCAAGAACCTTTTCAAGTTCTTTTTCACTAACGCCAATAACTTCATAGTGAAGATATTTTTTAATCTTTACGTTGGCTCCAAGCATATTAATGCATTTTTCTACGGACAGAGCCTCGTTATCTGCTATAATAGTAGAAATTAAAACCTCTCTGGAATCTTCTGGTTGTTCAAATTTACCAACCTTAATTTTTTTTGATTCAAAGTTTAAGCTTTTATAACTGAGTTTTTCAGAAGAGTTAATATATTTTTTTAGATTTTCAAAAATATAATTACCCTCACCATTTATTGTCCTTTCAGGGTGGGGCATCATTGCCATTACATTTCCACTGAGGTTGCTGATTGCGGCAGCGTTATTAAACGATCCGTTGGGGTTAACAGGAAAGTCTCCAACAACCTCACCGTTTTCTTTACAATACTGATATGTGGTAAGGTTTTTGTTCATCACAAGATCTGACAGGTCTTTGTCAAGCATGAAACGCCCTTCTGCATGAGCAATTGGAACTCTCAAAATATCACCACCGCTTTTAGTAAAAGCTGAATTGGCCTTCGGGTTTGGTTTAATATAACACCAGGTATTATAATATCCCGTTCCAACAATATTGTTTTTAACAACCCTTTTATTGTCAGCTAGAGCAATAACAGTGTCGAAATTATTATTGCCCGGAACCATTCCCGATTCAACTAAAATTTGCGCGCCATTACAAATTCCCAGAACAGGCTTCCCGGTTTGTGCTTGTTTTTTTATTTCATCCATAACCGGTTCTAAAGAAGCAATAATACCAGACCTTGATCTATCCTCAAATGAAAAACCACCCAAGATAATGTATCCAGAATATTTTCCCAGATCTTCAGGGTTATCGTTCCAAAAATGGGGGTGTGGGGTCATTCCACACTTTTTTATCATATTTATGGTTTCGTTTTCTGTGTTTGAACCTGGGAACTGTATGTAAGCAATCGAATTATTCATCATTAAGGTAAACGAGGTTTTCACCATCTTCTTTTACTATTCCAATTTCAGAACAACTATCTGCACCAACCACAGAAATAAGACCGTTTTTTTGTGTTTTATCAACAATCAAAACCAAACCAATACCCATATTAAAGGTCTGGTAAAGATCTTTTTTTTCAATTTCTAAATTTTCTAAAAAGAAATCGAAAATTGGGATCTTTTTCCAGGAGTCTATGTTGATATCAACTGAAAACTGCTTAGGTATAACGCGCGTTATATTGTCAACAAGCCCACCCCCGGTTATATGAGAAATACTTTTTACTTCGACTCCCGCTTCAACTAATCTTTGAATTAAAGCGCTATAGTTTGTATGAGGGGCTAAAAGAGCCTCCCCAACGGACATGTTGAAGCCAGGCAACTTGTCATTGGTTGAAAGATTTAGGGTTTCAAAAATAAGTTTACGAGCAAGCGAATAACCGTTTGTATGAAGACCATTTGAAAAAACACCAATTGCAATATCGCCCTTTTTAACACTTGACCCATCAATAATTTTTTTCCGTTCAACAACCCCTGTTGCAACACCAACCAGGTCATATTCATTCTTTTGGTAAGTACCAGGCATTTCTGCCGTTTCTCCTCCAACCAAAGCAACACCAAGGCTTTTACATTCACGAGCAACACTTTTTATGATTTCTGAAACAATGTTTTTTTCTAGCGAACTTCCAGCAACATAATCAAGAAAGGTTAGTGGAATAGCTCCAGTGACCGCAACATCGTTACAACAAGCGCTAACAAGGTCTTGGCCAATAAATTTGAAATTATTCGCAGCAAAAGCCACAGACATTTTAGTCCCAACACCATCAATACTTTGAACAAGAACAGGATCTTCATAGTCTTCAATGAGCTCCTTTAGGGAGTACATTGAACCAAAACCACCTATTGAAGACAGAACACGCTCATTGAAGGTTTCTTTAATTTGGGTTTTTGCCAACTCAATAGCATCATCTGCTTTTTTAATATCAACCCCAGCATCTTTATAGGTTATGTTTTTTTTCACTATTGAAGCTCCTCTCTTAAGGAATTTTCCCAAACATTTTTGGCAATTTCTACATTAATATTAGCACCATTTTCAAAAACAATCACACCCGATTTATTCGTACGCCCTATTTTTTTAAAAGAAGACTGATTTTCTTTCATATGATTCTCAAAGTCATCAATATTTTTTTCATCAACTTCTACAATTAGTGCTAGATTTTCACTTATAAGTTGTTCGTTAGAAATTTTTTCCACGGAAACTCCAACCATATTTTTGAAACACATCTTAGAAATCGATGCCATTAAACCCCCCAAACCCACCACGGAGCAAGAGCTTAGTAACCCTCTTTCGTTTGCACCTAAAATTGATTGCAACATTTTATTATAGATAGCAGCATCAACCTTTTCAACCGTTGTGTTATTAATATTCAAAACCTTACAAGACAAGCTTCCTCCTATTGAAGAGTGTTGAGCACCAACAAGGTAAATAGTAGAAGAGGTGCTTATAAAATTATTATCTAAAACATTTCCTTTATTTACCCTGCCAAAACAGCCCACCATTGGACTTGCGGGAACAGACTTTTCACCACTTTGGTTATAAAAACTAACATTTCCTGCAACAATTGGAAGGTTGTTGAGGTTGTCAAAGTGCATTTCATCACATACCTCTCTTATTGCTAAACAACTTTCTGAAAACTGCCACATTTCTTCAGCTTTTTCAGGATTACCAAAACACAAGCAGTCAGTTATAGCAATCGGGGTAGCACCAACGGAAACGGTTTTGGCACAACCCTCTAATACAGAATAATGTGCAACTAAAAATGGATCGATTTTTCCAATAGCTGGATTGTGTGTTAAGGATGCACTAAAACAGGTTTCTTTAATTTCACTGGGGAATTTATCTGAATCAAAAGGAGCTACTACACCGGCACACGACATACCCCTTTCTTTTATAACTCTACCTTGAACATTTTTATCATATTTCTCATAAATCGGCACCCTAGAAGAAACGTTTTCGTGCCCTAAAATTTTCAACAGCAAACTGCTAAAATTTATATCGATAGGAAGGGGATCATTGTGAGCTGGTTTTTTGCTTGGCGTTATAGGTCTATCATATACAAACCCTTCATTTATTTTTTCAATTGGGCCGTCAACCAGTTTTTTACCTTCAAAGAAAACGGTGTAATGACGGTCCTTAATAATTTTTCCTACTATGCTTGCTTGCGCACCCACAGATACATTTGGGAAATCAAAGTCTTTATTATAGTGATCTAATATTATATTTGTTAATTCGGGAGGACACGCCCACATAAATCTTTCCTGAGTTTCAGAACATAAAATAACGTGTGGATCTAAGTTGGAAATGCTAGTATGAATTTTGTCTACCCAAACTTCAGCACCAAGACCAGCAGCGTCAGCAAGCTCAATGCTTGCACAGGCAACACCACCTGCACCAAGATCTTTAAAACCAACTTTTTCAATTTGGTTGTTTTTTTCTAAATACTCAAAAAGAGCATATGTAGATTTTAATATGTGTCTTTCTAGAAAAGCGTTGGGCTCTTGAACCGCACCCTTGTTTTGCTGTTCTTTTTCTTCTTCAAGCTCAAGAGAAGCAAAGCTTGCTCCACCAAACCCGCTATTATCAGTTGGTTTTCCAACTAAAACTAAATCATATCCAGCAGAATTTTCTGGGGATCTTGATCGAATAACATTTTTTTCTTTTACAATACCAGCAGTAAGTACGGTAACTAAACAATTATCATTGTAACCCTCATCAAAATATAAATCACCACAAATATTGGGTATTCCTAAAGGGTTTCCATAGCCAGCAATTCCAGAAACAACACCGTCATGTATCCACTTGGTTTTATTTCTTTTTATGTCTCCAAAACGCAGACTGTCACCAATTGCTACAACTTCTGCACCCATACAGCATACATCTCTAACGTTACCACCAACACCAGTGGCGGCACCCTCAAAAGGAACAATTTGGCTTGGGTGGTTGTGAGATTCGTGACTTACTACAAGGCCGTATCTATTACCGCCTTTATCAGTCGCCAAACTAACAACACCAGCATCATCTTTAGCGCCCAAAATTACATTTTCACCGTGCGTTTTAAAATGCTTTATGTGGTTTTTACTGCTTTTATAAGAACTATGTTCAGAACCTTGAATTGAAAAAAGAATCAACTCAGTTAGGGTAGCGGGTCTTCCCAAAAAATCAAATTGTATTTTCTTTGCTTCTTCTATACTTAGTGGGATATTTAGATCTTCAAGAGAACTTTTTATTTCTGCATCCGAGCTAGAAGAAATATCAACCGTGTCCCAACTAGCCAATTTTTTCATTATAGCTTGAAAGTTTGGTTTCGATCTGGCCCATAAGATATTAAAGACACCTTTATTTCTGAAACCTCCTCAATTTTGGCTATAAAATCCTTTAGCTCTTCAGGACACTGGTCTATTGTCTCTATGTGTTCAGGAAGAGATGACCAGCCTGGAAGGGTTTCATAAATTGGTTCAATATTTTTAAAACTTTCAATATCTGAAGGAACACCAGAGGCTGGATGACCATTAATTAAATATCCAGTACACAGCTTTACTTCTTTAAGGCCCGAAAGAACATCTATCTTGGTTAAAATTACTTCTGAAAAATTATTAAGTTGATTTGCGTATTTTAACTGAACCAAATCAATCCAGCCAACTCGTCGTGCGCGGCCAGTGGTTGTTCCGTATTCTTGACCAACATCACGAATTTTATCTTCTAAATCTCCTTTGATTTCTGTTGGGAATGGACCTCTTCCAACATAAGTCAAGTAAGCCTTGGCAATACCAACGATTTTTTTTGTATTGTTGATTCCAATTCCTGCACCAGCTTCTACCTGCCCAGCAATTGTATTGCTGCTTGTTGTATATGGATAAAGACCGTGATCAACGTCAAGACAGGCACCTTGTGCACCCTCAAACATAATTTGCTTATTTTCTTTCATTGCTGCAGATAAAACCTCTGTGACATTACCAATATATGGACTTAGTTCTTGTCCATAATTATAAAATTCATCAAAAATTTCCTCAAAAGAATGTTTAAAGCTTTCTTTAAAAACGCCCTCAACCAGCGACTGGTTAAAATCAAAAGACTTTTTTAAGCGATTTCTAAAAAGGTCTTTGTTTAATATGTCAGTGATTCTCAAACCGTGTCTATAAAGCTTGTCCGCATAAACAGGCGCAATTCCTGATCGAGTACTACCAGCAGCAAGTTCGTTTTGATAATTGGTTAAATGATAATCTATATCAACATGATACGGCATAATCAGATGAGCCCTGTCGCTTATTAGCAGGTTAGTAGAAAGACCTTCTTCTTTTAGCATTTTAATTTCTTTCATAAGAACCCTTGGGTCAACAACAACGCCATTACCAATAACAAGCTTACACTGTTCATGTAAAACTCCCGACGGAATTAAGTGTAGCTTAATGGTTTTTTCATCAAGAATTATGGTATGACCGGCGTTATTCCCACCTTGAAATCGTACTATAAAATCAGTACGTGCAGCAAAATAATCGGTAACCTTACCCTTACCTTCATCGCCCCACTGAGCACCAATTACGACAACGATATTGCTCTTATTATTTTGCACTTTTTGATGTTAATGATAAATTGTAATTTATGACGTGAGAATCATTTACCAAATGAATACTTTTAAAATTTTAATATTTATATCAATTTTCAACTTGTTTGGTTGCGCCGCAACAGGCTCGTTGCTGGTTCCATTAGAGTCAATAGAGGCACCTAGCGGAAAATATGGTATAGGGACTCAGGTATATTTTTGGGAAGACAAAGAAAGAGGAGAGGTTTATACAACCGATCCAACGGATTTTAGAGAGTTAATGGTTCAAATCTGGTACCCAGCTAATAAAAACACAGCATACCAAAAAACACCACATGTTACCTTTCCGGAAAAATCAATTTCCATAATTGCCAAATCAGCTGGACTACCAACAAACTTTGGAAAACATGGAATTCAGCTAAAATCAAATTCAGTACAAGGCCTTTCCCCGGTATCTGATGAAAAGTTTCCATTAATCCTGTTTTCACACGGAGATGGAGGGCTATTGACACAGAACACTTCGCAGGTAGAAGAACTAGTCAGCAATGGGTATGTTGTAATTGCGTGTAATCACACTTATAATGCAAGCATCTCTTTTGATAAAAAGGGCGAACCAGTGCTATACAAACAGAATGTAAAGTGGAACGAACAAGCACAATACCATAAGAAGTATTATACCAACAAGCTGATAAATTACAGATACCAAGACCTTGCGTTTCTTTTAAGCCAACTAAAAAATGATTTTTTGCAAAACGGGCAAAAAAATCTCTACAAAGAAATTATTGATTTTAATAATGTAGGAGCCATGGGTCACTCAATGGGTGGAGGAACAACCTACATCGGGATGCTAAAAGACAAAAATATTAAAGCCGGAGTAGCTTTTGACGGCTGGTTTTACGGCTTACTAGAAAAAGATATATTATCAGATACCAAAAAACCCTTTCTTCATCTTGGTCAAGAACAGTTTTTAGATACCGAAGTTATTGGAGACATTAATGGTAGCAAATCAGGAAAAGAAAACTTTAAAATCTATAATTCTATGTTAAAAAACAATAAAGAGTCGTACGGTGTTTATATCAAAAACAGCTTACATTATTCTTATACAGATTTAAAGCTAATTTACGATCCGGACAGGCCATTGGCGCTACCGCTAAAAAGCCTTGGAGAGGTTGACAAAGACTTGGTTGATAAAGTTATGGATAAAACAATATTAAATTTCTTTGATTATACTTTAAAAAAGGATCAATTCGACTTTGAAAATTTGAACACATACAATGATCAGGTTATCTACAAGGCCTACCCAAACTGACAAGAATTTTTTCAAAAACTAGTGCAATCACAAAAAACGCCGAAAATTAAAATACCAAAAAAGTATTGACATCTACGTAAACTATCATCAATTTAGTTGAAATTAGCATTTGAAAGGGTACGGACCCTTCGAGTGCTTTGTATATATATTGACGATTTACACATATATATAATAGGGTAAGAAGTAAAATGAAGATAAATAATAAACGAAAATTTGTATATAAAAATACTCATTTGGAGGTAGAATAATGAGAAAACTACGTATGTTAATTGCGCTGGTTATCCTACCAACGATGATGTTTGCTCAATCAACAACCGCGAAATTGGCGGGTGTGGTTGCAGATGCTGATGGTAATCCATTAGTTGGTGCGAACGTTGTTGTGGAAGGTTCTAACCTTGGTGCAGCTACCGATGAACTCGGTAGATACTATATTCTTGACGTTCCTGTAGGTAGTTATGATCTAAGAGCCGAGTATATTGGTTATACTACTGTTGTTGAGTCTGGGGTAAGAACATCAGTTGGTTTTACAACCACTGTTGATTTTAATCTAGATGTTGCAGCTGTAGCAGGTCAGGCAGTTACAGTAACTAGAGAAAGACCATTAATTAATCCAAATGCAACAAATACAACTCGAGTAGTTGATAAAGAGTTGATTGATGCGTTTGCTGTTAGAGGGGTTTCAAATATTGTAAACTTACAAACAGGGGTTGTTAATGGATTTTTCCGAGGCAGTAGAAGTGGTGACAGTCGTTACTATGTTGACGGTGTACCTGTTAAAGACGTCTACAGCGGAGGAAACTTATTAAACGGTAATTCACAAGCAGCATTGCAGGAAGTCTCAGTACAAACTGGTGGGTTCTCTGCTGAATACGGTGGTGCTAATGGTGGTATCGTTAACATTACAACAAAAACAGGTGGATCAGAGTGGTCATCAAGAGTTGGGGTAATTACCTCGCTTGGTTCTGATGCAAGCACAGATCCCGACAAACTATATTCTGATGGATACAACAATGTCAACTTTGACTTTGGTGGTCCAATCAGCGATAATGTAAAAGTATATTTATCTGTAGAAAGTAGAGAAAAAGGTGGAGACGTATCTTATAGTTACTTCCCACAAATGGATGCAACTGTATTACAAGATGCAGATGGAAACTTCATTGCACCACCTTCTGACTACTACAGTGATGGTACCGATGGACTAGTTTATGGAAATGATGCCAATGGTAATAAAATTGCTCATATTGAAGAAGTTGTCAGACAAAAAGATATTTATGACGCTTCACTAGGTAGCGACACTTTATATGTTGTTTATAGTAATTATAGACGTATGTATGGTCAGCAGCCACAAGATGACAATGAACGTATTACTATTAATGGTAATATGACCATGGATTTTGGTCCTTTAAGACTAAAACTAGGTACACAAGCATATGATTACGAAGGACATAGCTATAGCTGGAGTAGAGTATACGGTGGAACGGACGGTTCATTTATTAATGAAGCTGACTTCTCCATGGGCTACTTAAATGCTAGATATACAATCAGTCCTCTATCATATATTAAAGCTTCCCTGTCTCAGCAAACTTATGAGACAACAAGTGGTAATGAAAATTACTTACATGATATTGAAGCATATGGAAGAAGATCATCTACATTTGGTGATCCAAATTATTTCAAAAGAGATAATAACTTCTTTAACCCAATTAGCCCAGATGAATTCTTTGGGGTATCAGGGTATGGAAGTCAAACAACCTCTTACGACACAAGAAAATCAACAACTAACACAATTAGTTTTGATTACACGAACCAAATTGGTTACAATGAGTTAAAAATTGGTGGTTCTATTGACAACCATGAAATTACTCGTTATGGTTTAGGTGCTTCTGGTGTTGCTAGAGCAATCTTCCAAGTAGATAGATTTGGAAACCAAGATGGTGTAGTTACTAACGATGAAATTATTGCTGTAGGAAGTGACCCAGCTGACTGGAAGTTTATTAACTACAGATCATTATATGTAACAAATCTTGGTTATAACATTTATGGTGATGAGTGGAACGGTACATACAATCAAGATGATCATATGTTAGCTCCAGCAGAACCAACACAAACACGTTTTTACGTTCAAGATAAGTTAGAGTTTAAAGACGTTGTTGTTCAACTTGGTGTATCATTCGAAACTATTGACACTGGTGCGATGGCTCCAGATTCAGATGGTGACGGTTATGGTGACTCAGACGGTTTCAACAACCTATACTTTAACAGACAGCGTGTTGACAGAAATGGTGATGGTAACGGTAACTTTGTTTGGAAGAAAGTTAAAAAAGAAACCGCTACACACCCAAGAGTAGGAGTTTCATTCCCAGTATCCGATCGTACAGTATTCCGTGCGAATTACGGAACACACTGGCAATCAGTTCCTATGTCGTTTTTATACCTTTCAGATTCACAGCTATCTGCTGACATCTTAGCAGGTAATGCTACTGCATCTGAAAACCCTGCTCTTAAACCAGAGCGTTCAACTCAGTACGAAATTGGTATTGAGCAACGTATTGGAGCTTTTGCTTCATTAAAGGTTGAAGGGTTTTATAAGGAAAGTAAAGACTATTTAACGCTTGCTAATCGTACAGAAGCGTTCACCAACACTGGTGGTGCAGATACTCAGCAAAACTGGGCGCAATACCAAAATGGTGACGTTATGGTATCTCAAGGATTAACAACAAACTTTGAGATGCGCAGAACTAGAGGTTTATATGCGCAAGCAAACTATACATACTCAGAAGCTAGAGGTACTGGTTCCTATGGTTCACAGAACTTCTACATTACATGGATTGGTACTGATGATGGTTATCCAAAAGCGATGAACCTATTAGACTATGACCAAACTCACACTGCAAATGTAATTCTTGACTGGAGATCACCAGATGCTACTGGTGCTTTAGCAAACACAGGATTTAATGCTGTAATGAGTTTTGGTAGTGGTACTCGCTATACACCAGCGCAAATCTATAGTACAGTTTTTGAGAACAGATGGGAATTCCCAGAAGGTCCAGTAAACTCAGGTACTATGCCTTCATATACTAACCTTGACTTAAGAGTTGATAGACAAGTAAGCCTTGGCGGATTAAACGCTAATGTTTATGTATCTGTTTTCAACGCTCTTGATTCAGAACAAGTAAATGATGTTTACCGTGGGACAGGTAACGTAGCCGAAGATGGTTGGGTTGCTACTGAAAGTGGGCAGCAATGGCTTGCCAATAGATTAGCTCAAAACCCTGACGTTGATGCAGCTGCTATGTATCAGGACAACCTTGCGTTTCCTGCTAGATGGGGTGCTCCAAGAACTGTAAGGGTTGGTTTAAACATTAGTTTTTAATAAAAAGGTAAAGAGGTAAATATGAAAATCTTAAAAAACATTACCGCTTTCACAATGGTGATGACCTTGCTTCTAGTTTCAGCTGAAGCTAGAGAAACCAAAAAGGTTTCTAATTTCAGCGGGTCATCCTTTGTTGAATCCAGTGGTACGTTTGATGGTAATCGTATATACGCCGATGTAACCAATAATGGTCTTTTCTTAGACTATCACATTTCAGGTGATTCAGCTCTAGAATGGCCTAAGGGTACAGGCGTACACTCTATCTTCCAATCAGCATTATGGATGGGAGCTACAGTGGACGGTACCATTAGAACTATCGTTGGTGACTATACACAAGATATGGGTCCAGGTCCTTGGGGCGGAGATCCATTGGCAGCGGTACACAGAATATATAAGGTTAATAAAAGCATGTTGGATGACCCAGCAGCACATGACGACTTCCAAAACTGGCCTGTAGACTACGGGGCACCATGGGTAGACGTTGATGGTGATGGAGCATGGAATCCGTTACCAGCTGGTCAAGACCACCCAGAGTTTATTGGTGACCAAGTACTATGGTTTGTTAGTAATGATGGTGACCCAGCTTATAAGCTGAACTTTGGAACATCTCCAATGAATGTTGAGATTCAAACAACCATGTTTGGTTATGATAGAATTGACGCAATTGGAGACATGTTATTTATTAAACAATTAGTTATTAATAAAGGTGACGATGACCTTGTAGACACATACATGGGGCTATGGTCTGACCCTGACTTAGGAAATGCGGGTGATGACCTTGTTGGATGTAACGTTGAGCTAGGTATGGGATATGTTTGGAACGACGGTCCTGACACATACTATGATAACCTAGACATTGGTACACCAGCAGCCGGATATGACTTCTTCCAAGGACCTAAAGTTCCTTGTGATGACCCAACTGATCCAGTTGAGTGTCCAGCACAGGGTGCAAAGATGTTTGGAACATACTATCCAGGTGAGAAAAACCTTAAAATGTCATCGTTTGCGTTCTACATTAATGGAGACGCAACTTACACTGACCCTGCTGATGAAACAGAAGGATACTACTATCTTCAAGGTTTAAGAAAAGATGGTAGTCCATATCCAAATGAAATCGCAGGTGATTTATACGATCAGAAATTCTGCTTCTATGGAGATCCAGCATTAGATCATGGTACTACCAACCCAGTTGATGGTAACTATGCTTCTGCTGCAGACAGAAGATTCTTGATGAGTGTTGGTCCATTTACTATGGCATCAGGTGACTCACAAGAAGTTGTGTTTGGTATTTTCCACGCAGCAGGTGGTGACGCATTATCATCAGTAGCTTATTTGTCACAGGTTGACCAATTAGCTCAATCAGCTTATGATAATGATTTTGATCTTCCAGAACCTCCACCAGCACCTAATGTAACTGCATCTGCATTTGACAACGAGATTGTTATTATGTGGGATGGTGTTGCAGAAGATTACAATGAAGAAAGTTTCTTTGTTGATGATGCTGGTAATACTACCAATTACACTTTCCAAGGATACAATGTGTATCAATACGAAACTGGATCTGGTGCAGGAGATATGGCAAGAATAGCTACATATGATATTGTAGATGGTGTTACAGAGATTATTGATACAGTCTTTGATACCCAATACAATGAATATATTGCTAGAAGAGTTCAATTCGGATCTGACTCAGGTCTTGCAAGACATGAGGTTGTTAGCCGTGATGCGCTAAATGGTAATAGTAAACTTATTACTAACAGATCATACAACTTTGCTGTAACAGCATACGGTTATAATGAGTTTGGTGTTCCAAAAACATTTGAAAGTAATCCTAAGCACTTTACAATGAGACCAGAACAACCAAATACAATGATGATGGGTGACAATTCAGCAGCTCCTGGAGATATTGTAACAGCTGACCATGACGGTCCAGCACAGGGTTATGTTGAAGTAACTATGGTTGACCCAATGTCAATGACCGGTGATTCTTACAGTGTGACATTTGACGACGCATTCCCAGATGGAACAGCGGGTACAAACTGGACATTAACTAATACTACAACTGGTGAGGTTCTTGAAGCTAACAATCCAGTGATGGGTGGTGTAAACCAGCTAACAGGTATTAATGTTGGTGTTGGTGGTACTCCGGTATTCGACGGCTTCCAAGTCGCAGTTTACGGACCACAAGAAGACCTTGTTGCTGTTGAGGAATGGGAACATGGATGGAAAGAAAATGCTGTATTGAGAGATACTTCTGTTTCTTATCTACCTCCAAGTTTAGGTCGTACAGGTTATATTATTGAAAACAGAGCAGGTGAAGCATACATGCAGCCTTACAATAGAGACTTCGATAGATTTAACTATTGGGAATCTGATGACGTAGAAATTGACTTTAGTGTTGAAACACTTGGTTGGGACTACTTATCAGAAGCTGTTAATGCATATGTTCCATTTGCGATGTACAGACACAATTTCGGAACTGGTACCAAAGATCCACTATTTGCTGGATACTGGGAAAGTGACGGAATTGCAGGTTGGTCAAATCCTGGTGACGGTGTAAGATGGTCAGGACCAGTTTACGGTGCACCAGCATGGGAACCAATTTACAGTTTTGTATCATGGGGAGGATATGATTACGGATTCCTTAGTGATGCAGATTATATTGCAATTAACAATCTTGCCAACTCAGGTGGTTGTGGATGGGCGTCCAGTGGATACTGTGACAACGTTACAACATCTGGTGCAGGAATCGGTTATCCATATGTAACAGCTACACTATTTACTGACTACTTAGGTTCAGGCGTTGTGCCTACCGCAGCTGGTCATGCTTCATGGGGTAGTGGATTTGCAACAGCTAGTTCTGTCGTATTCCGTATGGCTAAACCAATTTCATCTAGAGATACCTTTACCTTTACTACAGATGGAATTAACATGTTAGCTAACGACTATGATATTGATAGAGTTACTGTATGGCCAAATCCATATTATGGATATAATCCAGAAGAAAGAGACGCACTCGATAGACGTGTGATGTTCAGTCACCTTCCAACAGAAGGTCCTGCAACAATTCGTATCTTTGCACTGGATGGAACTTTAGTAAGAACTATACACCACAATGATACAGGATCACAGCACACATACTGGGACATGAAGAACAATTTCGAATTACCAGTAGCTAGTGGTATGTATGTGGCACATGTAGAGACTAACCACGGGGAGAAAATCCTCAAGTTAGCTGTTATTCAACCAGAACAACGTCTCGACGTTTATTAAGGATAAGGAGAATATAAAATGAAAAACACATTTAAAATCTTCCTTGGATGCGCAGTCTTATTTTCAGCACTAACAGCTGGTACGGTAAGATCACAGGGTACTGCTGGTGCAGCACAGCTTCTGATACCGGTAGGTGCAGAAACTGTAGCTCTTAGCGGAACAAACGTTGGTACGGTTGCTGGGGTTGAGGCATTATTTACTAATGTCGCAGGTCTAGCAAGAGTAGGCTCTGGTATACAAGGAACAGTTTCAACCACTGCTTACATTGCTGATATTGATATCATGCATGCAGGTATGGTTGCAGCTATGGGAGAAACAGGTACCTTTGGTATGACTATTAAATCTCTTGATTTTGGTGACATACCAAAAACCACTTCATTTGCTCCTGAGGGAGATGGTCAAACATTCTCTCCAAGTTTCTTTACTGCTACTGCCGGTTTTGCACGAGCTTTCTCAGATCGTGTAAACGTAGGTATAGCTGCGAAGATGGTTTCTGAAACCATTGAGGAAACTTCAGCAACTGGTTTTGCATTCGATGTTGGTGTCCAATATCGTTTTCCTAATCAGCCGCTTACCTTTGGTGTAGCGATGAAGAATGTAGGAAGTAGAATGCACTATGACGGTATCAATCTTGATATGGAAATGGTGCCTGGAGAATCTGAATCAGGTTCTTCATCTGAAGAGTTTAGAATTGTTGCTGACAACTTTGCGTTGCCAACAAGTCTTGATTTATCAGCTACTTACTCCCTATTAAATAACTTAGACGTAAGTGCAGTTTTCACTAATCACTCTTACCAAGTAAATACAATGGCACTAGGTGCTAAATATATGCTTGGTTCAGCTTGGTTTGGAGCAGCAACAACAATGACTGTTGGTGACGATGATCAACCAACAGGCGTTTCTGATGCAGACTGGGATGAGTGGAGTGGCACAAACTGGGGTGTTTCCCTAGGTGCTGGTGTATCTGTACCTGTCGGTGACTATATGATGCATGTTTCTTATGCAATGAGAACAGCAAATGAGTACTTTGATGATCATAGTACAATGCAAGTCACATTTGATTTCTAAAACTGTTTCTTAAATAGTTTAGGATTGAGAAAGATGAAGGGCTCAGAAATGAGCCCTTTTTCTTTACCTATTATCAGTTTTGTTGATTAATATTTCCCCATGAATAAAGATGACAAAATACTCTTATTAGTTTTATTCTTTGGATTATTTGGTTATCCGATATGGTGGCTTATTATGTATATAATATTACCGTTATTTAACTAGATATTTTATTTAACTTGATTTTCAAAAAGCTGGACAATATTACTGTGTAGTAATTCTTTAGGTATATTTTGTCCAAGAAAGTATCTACCTTTGTTATCATCAAAATGTATCTCCCAATGAAGATGTGCACCCTTTTCATTTCTGAGTGCTCCACTGGATGTTCCAGTGTTTCCAGAAAAGCCTATTATATCTCCCTGAGCAACCCTTGATCCAGGTTTAATTTCATCTGGTATAGAAGAAAGGTGGGCATATACAGTAACTGTTCTAAATTTTTTAGTAATACTATATCCATGATCGATAATAATTGATTTACCTAACAGTATAAAATTATAAATATCCTCAGGAGTTTTCTTAAGCTTTTCAGTAGTTAGCAGAAGCTCGTTATATGTATTTATATCAACATCCTCATGTTGATTGTTGCTTCTAATAACAATCCCATCATAAACTGCTTTTATTGGGTAATTCAAAGGCGAAGAGAAATCAATCCCTTCGTGAACTCCATTTCTATATTCTCTGAGAGCGTTTGGCAATAAATTAGTGTACTCCGGTACACCGTATTCATCTGTCGGTAAAATAATTTTGTTATCTAGTTCTGAAAAGTGAAGATATGTGTCTTGATCAATATAAAAAATATAACCCTCTCTGCTTGTTTGAGATGTTTCTAAACTGCTAGTTGGGGCAGCACAGGATGACAGTATTACGCTTAAGATTATTATTAAATTCTTATTTTTCATCATCAAAATTAATTATATAGTTAAT
>Ga0209433_10000157_pt1 | contig 20800 bp, 19 predicted proteins | sample METZYME_5_50m_FD_187552 | JGI IMG/M metagenome (GOLD analysis project Ga0209433, IMG submission 187552) | Marine microbial communities from oxygen minimum zone in mesopelagic equatorial Pacific - METZYME_5_50m (SPAdes) (version 2) | ecosystem: Environmental > Aquatic > Marine > Oceanic | place...
CACAACCAGAACCACAACCTGAACCAGAACCACAGCCAGAACCAGAACCTGAACCAGAACCACAGCCAGAACCAGAACCAGCACCAGAACCACAACCTGAACCAGAACCACAGCCAGAACCACAGCCAGAACCAGAACCAGAGCCAGAACCAGAGGCTTTATATCCAGAACCAGAACCAGAACCAGAACCACAGCCAGAGCCAGAACCAGAACCAGAACCACAACCAGAACCGGAACCAGAACCAGAATCTTTAGGTTCTGAAATACATACAAAATATTTTTTGGAATATAAAAAATGTTTATATACCGATATATCTGCAGATTTATACAATGTTTGTAAAACTAATGCATCCGCAAACGATGCCGGAACAGATTTTTGTATCATTAATTTTGAACCAATTATTGGTGTAAACGTTGGTGATAAAATTGGTATCTTTTTTAATAGAAAGTTGAAAGGATTGGGTATTGTAGAAAAAAATCCATCTGGGACAATAAGAGCAGTATTAAGAGTTTATATTAATATTAGCGGTGACGATCTTTTACAAGAAATTAGAATTTTAAGATATAATTCTTCAAATCAAGATTTAGGAAATGATTCTAGCGGAAATGCATTTGGTAGTTTGGCAATCATTAAACCAAAAAGGAAAATAGCATTATATACAGCAAGTGAAAATCTTATAGATTGGATTTGTTTGAAAAATCAAAAAATATGTACCTCAAATGAATGTGATGACAACAAATTCAATCCATTGACTGTATCATTAAATCCTTCACCACCATTCACAATACCAACAATAAACAATATATTTACAAATTTACCAGATACAAATAATTGTAATATATCTTAAAGTTTAAATATATATACATTCATTATGAATTTGTTGAAAAACATATTTAAAATATTCACTTTAAATAAACATACAACACCTTCAATTGTAATATTTCCAGGTTTTGGAATGCATCCATCAAATTATAAAGATATATTTCCAGAAAATTCGAATCTAATATATTTAGATATATGGAATGATTCTCAATTTGAAAATATTAATAAAGGATTACAAAATGGTGAAATTACTCCACCAGGTACTCCAAAATATGATATTTGGATCTCAAAAATAATTGAACAATGTAATATAGAATTACAAAAAAACACTAAAAAGAAAGACAAATTCATATTTTTTGCTCATTCAATTGGTGTTGAAATTTGTAATGAATTATCTGAAAATTCTATTGCAACTATTACATATGGATCTAGTAAACAATTAACAAAAAATGTTGATGTGCCAACTTTCCAATTATTAGGAACATTGGATTCACAAGTAAATAGAAAATTAGAAAAATGGCCAAAAGACTTTATTCCTATTTTAGAAGGAAATCATTTTTCGTGTTCAAATGATGAAGGTATCTTTCTCGCAAATAAATGGGCAAAATCTCTTAATATGCCAAAATCAAAAGAATATACACAAATTAACAATAATAAATCAAAAATGTTAATTAAAAATGAAATTAAAAATATTATTGAATCATTGCAAAATACTTAAAAATAAAAAATATCACATATTTCCTACCAGTCACGCATGAATACAGCATGGGCGCCCTAATATCGAGTTCCAGTAAATTCTGTCTTAATCAGTCCAGAACCGGTCTATAGCCAGTGCGCCCGAATATCGAGTTCCAATAATTTCTATCTTCATCAGTCCAGCTGTTGATCCAACCTTTAAAAACCTTGCCTTCTTCTGCAAAATTCTTCATATGAACAAGATTAGCTAACCATAGTTGTGCTTCGTCTAAAGAACTTGGCATTCCATAACCCAGACTTTCGAGATATCTTAGACGCTTAATATCTTCGTAATCTAAATTTTCATCCTCTTCAATATTATATGGACCAACATTTCTATATATAGGTTGTGGCGTTGAACTATTTTCATCTCTTACCATTTCCGATAAATCCCTTACCTTTTTATCAATATGGTTTACCTTTTTATTAATATTAGATAATGCTTCATTTATATCTTTACGAAGTTTATTGATTTCATCTGATTTGATTTTTAATTGATCGTCGACAACATTTCCTATTTTTACAAATGCTTCTTTTATTTCATCACGGAGTTCGTTAACATTTGTTTTTATATACGCATGCTCTTTTTGATTAATATCATCTCTTAATTCTACAGTGTTTTTTAGTTTTTTTATGTCTTCTGTTATATTCTTATGATCTTCTTGATTCTTAATATCGTTTTTTTTAACAATGTCATTTATTTTTTCAATTTTTTCTAAACATTCTTTTGGGCAAAAATAAGGGACTGAACTAGGTGGATCGTTGTGACGCGATAGTCGAAAAGCGAAGTTATCAGGAACAACATTCCGCTCATTCTGCGCAGCACTCATATATGATGTGCTTTGCTCATCAACTTTTGACTCTTCAATTTTTTCATCAACTTTTGACTCTTCAATTTTTTCTTCAACTTTTGGCTCTTCAATTTTTTCTTCAACTGTTGGCTCTTCAATTTTTTCATCAACTTTTGGCTCTTCAATTTTTTCATCAACTTTTGGCTCTTCAATTTTTACCCAGCCGTCTGGCGTCTTGACCCACTTAAACTCATTGGTATCTTTGTTTTTTGATGACATATTGTCTATTTTTGACAAATCAGGTTGTTCTCTTCCTGAAAAAAAAGGAACTGGAATTTCTTTATTTCTTAGTTTTTCAAGATTTGATTCCAATATTTTTTTTGTTTGCACTATTTTATTATTAAAAAAACCACTATTTTCACAAAATTCTACAAAGTCTAAATAAAAACTTTGTAATATTGAATTTCTATCGCGAATACTTGGAAATTCGGCACCACTTGGCATTGTGGATTTTTGTAGTGGAGAATTATCTTTATAATATTCATTGCAAATAAATGATAAAAATTTTATCTTTTCAATAGAAAACTCATAATTTCTTTCTCCATTATAACCCAAATAATCATGCATTATTTCATCCATATTAACTAAAAGTCCAATAGCATCTTTGCAATTAAACTTAGGATCTTTCATTTTATCATAAAAATGTTTAAACAAAAATTCATTTTTATTATAATTCTCATAACGAGGGACTTTCTCAATTCTTTCAATACCACATTGTATATCTTTCTCAGGATCATCATTTGGTTTCAAAGAATAAAATACTTTTTGTGGATCAGTCTTATCAATTAAAGTTATTTTTGCCAATATAAGTGGTTCTTGACCTTTATTTTTATAGTCTCTATTTTTATATATTATTTCATCATTTTTTTTATATTCTTTTTTTGAAAATTTTGGTAAAACAAATTTATTTTTAACGGAACCTATAGTCCTTCTTTTCTCTTCTTTTCTTTTTTGTTCTTTTGCAAATGCTTTTGCAGCAACTTTTTTAGATTCTTCCTGATAATCTTCAAAAGTTTTAGGCTTAGATTTAGATGACACATTTGGATGCTGTTTTCTAAATGCATACATTTCTCTTTCACGTTCCCTAACGCGAACATTCATATTATTTCCTTCATTAATTAAACGTTTTATATTCGATTCTTCAATAAGACGGATTGCGCCATCTGGAAATTGAGCATTATATTGCCAAGTACCGTTTTTATAAGATAATTGCTCAGTAATTGTAACTTTACTTCCATCGACATATTCAACAACATTATCCATTTTATATTTGGGACTGAGAACACCCCCGCCTTTTTTAAAAGTATAATGAAGCTTAGGATTTCTAGTTTTTCTAGTTTTCATTTATTAATCTATTAAATATTATATAATTCAATCTAATTTTGATTTAATAATATTGATTAAATTATCTTTTTTACCTAAAAATGTGTTAAACTTTTCATGTTTTTTCCAATATAAATCATTTCTCTTGAAATTTATCAACCAGTCTATATGTTCTTTTTTTAAACAATAATCCCATTTGAAACCAGGTATTTTTCTTGAATGATCGTATCCATTATACGCTTGTTCTGCGTTTGAAGGAATACATACCATTGGTAAACCCATTTTAAAATTTTCATATATAGTTTCAACACCACAAGAGCTAATTATTCCTAAAGAATTTTTTCTATATTCATCAAAATTATTATTAACTTCTTTAAAAATTATATTTTTATATATTGTTTTGTATTTTTTTGAATTTTTTATAAATACTATAAATGTTATATTTTCAAATACTTTAAATATATTCCATATGACTTCTGTTTGAGGAACATTAAAATAACAAACTATTGTTTTATTATCTCTTTTTGATAACTCTAAATTATCTATATTTATCATTGGTGGTATTGTTTGATATGAATATTCGCCGCAATCAATTGCTATTTTATGAACATTTAAATATGAGTTATGGATAAGATATGTAGAAAAAATAACACTGTTTAATGTAAAAGTAGAAAATTTATTGTCTAAAACTATTGAATAATAATCTTTTTCAAAATCTAATCTATTTTGACTAGAAATATTAAAAACAGTTTTTGTAGCAATGGATACTAATTTAATCGGTAAATGAAGATTTATTATAAATTCTGGATTTAATTTACAAATAAATTGAGATGCTTTATTATAATGTAAATATGAAAATTCAATAACATAACGAATTGTATCATTTATTATAGACTCTGTTTCCTGATTTGAAACAAAATGCGGCTCATTTAAAGTCATTAAAGGTATATTTTTTTCATTCGCAAAATCATATACATCATTATTAAAACGACCAGCAACTATACCTACACAATTGTAAGAATTATTTAATAATCTAATAATATTTTTCATTTGAGTAAAATGTCCCAATCCATTCGATTCTACTAATATCACATAACTATTTTTTTTCTTTTGATTAACTATTTCATTATGAATTGCTACTAAATTCATTGGATTATACACAACACTATCTAATAATGAATTTGCTAAGTTATACATTTTGTTTTCTATAAAAAATTTACATGTAGATACAATTGATTCTTTTAAGAGCATTTTAAATCTTTAGAATTACAAAATAATTATTTTACTCGATAATGACGCTAGCAATACCAATAACATACAAACCAATAACATACAAAAATATAGTTGTTACACTTAAATTTGCAACTTGTTTTTATAATGAAGTTTGTGAAATTATTATAAATATTGTTAAAAAATGTAAAGCAAAACATTCAGGTACAACATTCAATAAACAATGCATTACTATGTTGTATGTAGTTTCAACTAAATTTGCAAAATTATTTATTCGCTTTTTCAAAGAACCATTTGTAGTAGAAATAATAGATGAATCATGGACAAATCATTTATTATGTTGTTCACAAGAACAATATTATTATGTATATATATATGCGCATTGTCCAAATTTATATCAAAATCTACCACATTACAAAAAATTTAATAATATAACAATATATTGACACAACGAATCTTAACACAATTTTTAAAATTTTCTCACTCAAGTGTTAATTTTTAGAATTCAAATTTTTTATTCTACAAGAACGCCTTACATTTGTATTATTTGGAGGTGGTACTGGTGGTGCAATTATCAAATGGCGCGGATCAATACATAACCATTCTTCATCAATAATCATTTTATAAATTTGTTCATCATTTTTATCAATTGAACTATTTAATAAATTATATAATGTTTTGTCTGAATAAAATGAATTCATATTTATCTTTTCATCTTCATAAAAAACTTCTGATTTACACCACCGTTTATGAGTAATACTTTCTGGTTCACACATTAAGACATACCATTTTTCATCACAATAACGAATATAAAATTCTTTATAATATTCGTCTTGTCCAATTTTTTTTATTATTTTTAATATTTTTATTGGTACATTTTTACCAAACCAATTATAAATTTTTTCAATAACTTCACAATGTTTTTTAACAACTAAATCATTTTCTAATCTAATTTTAAGTTTTTTAAGATCATTTATCTGTTTTTCAAGCTCATTTACTTTTTTTTCTATTTTTGAAAACTTTGTTTTGAGTTTTGTGGATGCCATGACCAATATTATTAATATTTTCTTTATATTAATAATCTGAATAAGATTGTTCAGAAGCATATGATGAACCTTTTTTCAGACGACTTTCCGCAATATTTGCAAGCAATCTAAGCTTATCATCAAAAGGTTTTGAATAAGACTTATTCTTTTCATTATCATTTTCTAAGAAAAGACTATCAATATTAAATCCGTTAGACCAGTTATATGATTCCAGTTTTTCAATTTTATTATAAAGATTTTCCATTTTAGATAATAAAACATTGTTTTCATTATTGTATTTGTCAATTAATGCAATAGACTTAGATTTATAAATTTCTAACTCTTTATTTTTTTCCTTTAGCTCTTTGATTTTTCGCTCATCTTGGGCAAATTTTGTGTGAGGTTTACCTAAAATCTTCATATTACTGGTTTATGTAATAATGAATATACAAATTATATGATTCATTTTTTTAAGTTTAAACAACACTAATTAATTTAATTATATATTAGTATGAATTTAATATATTCATGTATATTTTTTAATGAAGAATATATTGAATTACTAGATTTATTGCTTAAATCATTCGCAATTTTTGGAAATTGCGATGAAAATACAAAATATCTTATTATTTGTGATCCTAAGTTTGAAACTAAAATATATCAAATATTTCTATCTTTAAAAATTAATTGTTCCGTTTGGTCTATAAATTTATCTACTATGTTTGAAGCTTGTTATTCTAGACTTAAAATCTTTGAATATTCAGATATAAACAAATATGACAAAATATTATATTTAGATTGCGATATTCTTATAACCAATAATTTGTCTAATATTTTTGATTTAAATATTGAAGAAAAATTATATGTTTTGAATGAAGGATACACAAATGGTCCACATGATTATTGGGGATCGGATTTTTGGAAAGCAAATCAAAATCCTAAAACTTCCGCTTTTACAACTTGTGTTTTATTATTTAGCAATAATATTACTATTAAATCTCTTTTTTCTAGAATTTTGTCTCATATTTATACTCATTTGGAAAACAATTCAAAAATTCCAGGTTGTTGTGACCAACCTTTCATTGTTTATAATACCATCAAAGATAATTTATATGACAACAAAAAGCTTATGAATTACGTGGTCAATTCACCTTGGTATAACTCATTTACCGGACAAACAATTTCACACTTTCCTTCTAAAGTTGGCGCATTTCATTCAAAAATAAATATTATGAGAATGTATTTAAATTATATGTTTCATGTTACTTATAATGAAAATATTAATATGAATCATATTTGCAATTCAGATTTTTGCTTTTTTGATCCTAATTGTACAAATAATAAAATGTTATTAAATTTTTCTTTGAATAATACTATTAAATCCGTTGAAAATTCTTATTGGAAAGCAACTGATTCTTCTTTAATAATGATTGAATTAAATAAGTGCGAATTACTTATCAAATTCAATACAGATTTTTCATATTTTATTGCTTTAAGAAACATAGATTTTAGCATATTTTATGGAATCAAAATGTAGAAATATAGCAAATTATTCTATTGTAATGATGATACACATTGTTTGAAATAATTTACATTATAACGATCATTATTTCCAGAAAATAATTCAAATATATCCGAAGTGAATTCTTTTAATGAAAGATGATCAAACTTATAATCAAAAGATATTAATATTTGTTTAAGTTTAAACAATAAACTATGCATATTTTTAGAATGAACTAATAATTGATTTGCTAAAGATATAGGAAACTTTTGATATAAATCAAAATAACTATGAAATATGATTTCAAGTTCCTTTTCTGAATATATACATTCTTTTTTCTCTCTCAATTGTGGAAAATCAATCAACAATTGAAATATACTTTTATCTTGAATCAAAAATCTGTCTTTAATATCTTTAATAATATGATCAATAACAACATCTAATCCTAAATAATCACATAAAGGAATAATCTGAATAATATCATTTGCTTCTAAATGAGGCCATTCATTAATATTTTGATATTCAATTATTGAGTAAATATGTTTCATTTCATTAATTCCATATTTATAAGGATCATGTGTTTTTTCTAGATTATGCGTTGGAACTGGAATATGTTCCATTTCAGAAAAATTATCTTTCATACCTTTTGATGTTAAAAGATCTTTTCTTAATTCTATTTTCTCATTAGCAGCTTTGTTACCTTTTAGTTCTAAATCAAATTCAAAACAAATAGTATTACTCATAATTTATTATATTCAAGACTTCTTATCTTTTGATGGTATTTTGTTTTCAAGAGCCTCCCAAGAATCATAAAACCATTTCTTAGAACCATTTGGTCGTCTTTTTTCCAAAAGTCTAAACAACATTTCACACTCAACAATTAGATCATCAGCCTTAATACCATTCGGATTCATTAGATTTTTATTCAATTTCAATTTTGAATTTAATTGTCCTGCTTTCGCCGGTGCATCTACATATCTATCATATTCTAAAAGTGGTTTTCTATTATCATCTTTTAGTGTAAATAAAGTATTGATATATTTAATAATTCTTGACTTTTCTGAAGGCAATATTCTTCGACCAGATGCCTTACCTTGTGTAGTATCGGTTAAATATAATGTTCCAACACCTTTAATAATATCAATATATGCAAAAACGTTCCTCTTTCCAGATGCATAAGGTTTGCTTATATTATTAGAACCTTCTATATTAATATTTTTAATTTGATATGGCACTTTAATTGATTTAATATCCATGAATCCATCTTCTAAAACATATCTATTTAACGACTTAATTAAACTATTGATAGTCAAACTATTTTTCTTTAATAAATTTTCTCTTTCTTCCGAACTAAGTCTATCAATCATAATATTTGCAATTAAATCATCTTTTTCTTCAATATTACTCCAAAATTCATCTTTATCTATATTTGGTTTGTTCAAAATTTCTCTAAATTGTTCTTCTATTTCACTATTTGCAATTATTTGTCTTTCTACCCAAGGTATAGTATCCAAATTAACAACCGAATTTGCTAAAACTAATGGACTTACATCAGGAACTGAATTTAATTGACTGTATTCATAATAATCCGGTTTGAAATAATATAATTTACCATCAAATGACACTTTACCCATAACACCCATTTCATTTTCAAATACTTTAATCGGATTATTTATTAATATGTCTAATGCAAAATAAATCGTTTCTTTATCGATTTGGCTATTGAATTTATTAACAGAAATGATAATATCTTCTAATGAATACACATTATGTACTTTGAATAATTTTTGTATAACCTTCATTGATTCAAATAATTGCCATTTACTATGTATTTTTGGATCATAAGTATTTGAATCAGATTCATAATTATTTATGCATGTATTGCATATATTTGAATAACTATCATCAAATATCATATTTTCTGAAAATTTATGCTTTTTACCTTTTGAATCAATTATGATACTATTTTCATAAGATTTGTAATCAAAATTATTTAACTTCTTGAAAAAATTACAAGTAATACTATTTTCCTGTATTATTTTACGAACATTATTAGTAGCTTTTCTTTTTCTCATTGCAATACGATACAAATACATATCAACACTTTCTTTATTAACTCGTTTGGGATAAATAACAGAATGATAAAAAATTGTACAATTTCTTTTTTCTTTTTCTAATTCAATATGTGAATTATTTCTTATAGCTCTACCAACAGCTTGCTCTATTTGACTAAAATGAAAATGAGGTTCCATAATATGAACTTGCCGAATCCATTTTAAATCAATACCTTCACCACCAGAACCAGATGCAATTATAACACGAATATTATTACCATATTCATTTCCTTTGCTTCTAGCAATATTTATCCATTCCAATTGTTGTTTTTTTGTACCAGATAATTCTTTATCAGATGTTATTACCAAATATCTACCTTTATCTCTCACATTTGTTTTGTCTAAATGCTTTATATCGGATGCTTTACCATCATATTTAGAAAATCCATTAGCCTCCAATGCCAATATCATAGGAATAACACCAGATGATATAAACTGTGAAAATATAAAAGCAATTCCGGAATCCATTTCTAATATGTTATTAACTATAGTTTGAATCTTTGGTGCATATTCATTCAAATTATCAAAAAAATTTTTGTTAATTGGAGAATATATTTTGGGTGAACCATCAGATTGTGTTATTTTAAAATATTTTTTTATTCCACCAGAATCAGGAGATTTATCATCTATCTTTGTATGCCAAGATACATTATGCATTTGCATCGATTGCATATGAAAACTATCCATTTTTTCATTGTCATTTTGTAATTTTTCTATTATTTTATAATGACTTTCACTCATTTCTGAAATTGTTAACATTGGTATATGTGAATCATTTAGCTTATTTCCATTAAAATCATTTACAATAGTCTTAGGTTTTTCACTCATTGCATCAGGATCAACTAAACTTAATGGAAAATTAGTAGGATTACCATTTCTTAAAAATGTTACTTTACCTTTTATAGCATCTATAAATTTTTCTTCACCATTTTCAGTAAATTTGTAACCATTGTTTTCATTCATAAAAATATCATTTATATCTAATTCTTCAATATTATTTTTCTCATTTAACCGTATTAATACATTAATTATCCAAATTATTTCAGTTGGATTATCATACATTGGTGTTGCTGTCAAAAATAACATTTTTACATCATCAGCATGTTTCGAAATTAAATCAATAGCATCATGAATCGGTTTTTCACCAGATTTCTTTTTATCATTTGAATCAAATTTTGCTCTTAAATGTTGGGCTTCATCAATAATTATTACACTTCCAGAATATTCTTTTTTAATATATTTTATTATTTCTTCATCACTACTTTTATTCTTCACCATTTGTTCAATTTTATCCAATAATTTTGAACCAAATGTATAATGAGTCATAAAATTATAAAATTCATTTATTTTTGAATTAATATTTTTTTGATTTATTTGCGAATTACGTAACATATCATGATATGTATCACCAGTGCATTTAAAAGAATTTCCTGGATTTGAGATTGTTCTATAAAATTCCTCTTTTATATTTTCACTTGACAATATAAATATTTTTTTATGCTTTTTTGCCAATTCTTCTCGAAAATTTTCAGCAACAGATATAGCAGTACATGTTTTTCCAGTTCCAGTTTCATGATATACCAACAATCCTTTAAAAGGAGTTTTCGGATTAATATAATTTGCAATCCATTGCTGGTGGGGTTTTAATGAATTTTTACTATTAGATGTCGATGCCAAACTATATTTTGTAAATTCTTTTTTTCCGCATGTGTTATTTTCAAATTCAGAACTAGATATATCTGAATAATAATTCACCATTATCTTTTCCTAATAAAAAAATATTGTAAATTTGCATGATAGGTGAGCTTATAAAAATACTACTATTGATTACAATATTTATTGCATTTATATATTATCCAGACGATAATAATATTGAAGATTCAATTAAAAATGTCCCAAATTCTGAAAAATTAGGACAATATATTAAATTGAAATCATGGCTTGATAAAGAAGGTAATGTTATATATAACAAATTAGAAAATAAGTCTACCAAAATTTTAGATCTTAAATCAAATCTAATTGACGATAGTTAAGCACCTGTTGAACCATAACCCCCACTTGAACGAATTGTATCATTTAGACTGTCTGATAATTTCAAAGTTATTGGTGATAAATCAGGAGAACATAGCTGAAACAATCGAACTCCCTTTTGAGCCACAAAATCATCATCAGAAATATTGTCAACACAAGCAATAATTTCACCTCTATATTCAAAATCAATTATTCCAGTGCCATTTGACAATCGCAATGGTGTTTTTGAACCTGTAGAACTACGAGGATACAAATAAAACCCACGAGCTTTGTTATCTTCAAATTCTGGTTGACATCTAATACCTAAATGAATCTTAAATCCTCTACTTCTTTTAGGTATAACTATATTTTCTGGTATAATAAGATCCAATCCGGAATCTGTTTTGGATGATTGTACTGTTGAATAATATTCATATACAGATTCACTTGCCTTAACTAATAAATTCATACACACCATTGTATATAATGTTTTATTATCTAATTATTCTTAAATCGATTTATTGTTAATTAAAATATTTTATTAATTATATCAAATGTTAAGCCAAATGCAAAAATTATGTATTGGTGGAAGTTGTGTTGTCACATTAATTCTATTGTTATTTGTTCTATATTACTTTAGATCACAAAAAGAAAGTTTTGGAACATCACCTATTTTACCAGAATGGGCAAATGAATATATTCAAATGGCTGATGATTTAGAACTTGATTCTAAAGCAAAAGAAGAATTAAGTAAAAGAAATCCACTTTAAACTAAAATACCATTAAATGTTTCAATTGGACTTTCTGCACAAATATCATGTGCTATATTCATTATTAATATTAATGTACTCAAACCAGTGCATTCAAAAATCCAAAATAAATTATTTGGAATTTGTATAAAATTAACTAATGTAAATGTTATCAATAAACCAATTACTGATAAATTTCCTATGAATTTTAGAATTTTTAATGACAATGACCATTTTTGTTTAAAATAAGGAGAATATTCAAGATAAATAATATGAATATATGCTCCAGCAATAAATCCGGATACACTTACACAATGTATTATAGATGAATAATCAACTGGACAACATAAAAAAATTCCAAAACATATTTCATAAAAAATACCACTCATATAAAAAATTCCATTGTCTGGAATTCCAACTTTATAAAATCTTTTAGAAATCATTATATTTGAAATAGAATAATACGATACAGCCATTCCACCAGTCGCCTGCGGAGTATTTATATAATTACTCAAACTATTTCCAAAACTACCTTTAGTATTATTACAAAAACCAATTTTTGCTAAGTATGGAGTTATCCAGACATAACAAATTGGTAATAAAACATTGAATATATTATTCAATAACTTGTTTAATTCCATAATCTAAATATTATATAAAAATGATCATCAATATTTACTTATAACATAATCAAAAATGACTTCCTTTCAATGTACGTGGAAAAATATTAATAATTGCTACTATAAATTACAAAAATCATACAAAAATAAGAATTGTTTGGCATTTGACTTCGACGATACATTGGTAAAAAAAAATACTTGTAATCCATTACCAAATGTTATTGACACATTAAAAAAATTAATCCAAAACAATTATAACATAATTGTTTTCTCTAATCAAAAAGGCATAGAAAAGAAGAAAACAAGTCATGAAAAAGTTCAAGAAAAAATGGAAAATTTTTCTAAACTTTTGAATAATTCTATCACATTCTTCTACGCAATTTCTGATGACCAATACAGAAAACCATGTGTTGGAATGTTTGAATTATTCAAAAGTTTAACTGAATCAAAAATTGAATATTATTGCGGAGATGCCGCAGGAAGACCAAAAGATTTTAGTATTTCGGATTTGTATTTTGCAAACAATATTAATGTTCAATTTAAACTACCAGAAGAAATATTCAATAATGATTATAGCCATAATAATCTAATTGCAACAACACAAAAAAAGAGCTTGACAAATAGTTTATATTCAAATGATGTTTGGGAAAATGGATTTCTTAAAAATAAAAGAAAAATTGTATGTGCTTCAGAAAATATTGATTTAGATGATGTTTTGGAAGAAAATCAGAAATATCTTATTCTACTTGTTGGACCACAAGGCTCGGGTAAAACAACAATACGCAATAATATTGTTAAAAAACATGATTTTGAAGTAATAAATAATGACACAAAATATTTACCACAAAAAACACAAAAACAACAAATATTTGATGAAGTTGAAAAAGATTCGTCTAAAAAAGGTATTATTATTGATAATACAAATCCATTGCTAGAAGGGAGAAAATCGTGGATTGAATTAGCACCAAATTGGAAAGTAATTATCATATTTATTGATGTGGCAAAAGATCTTAGCTTTCATTCTAATAAATACAGAATAAATCATAAATATTCTGTAAATATACCAAAAATAGCTATTAATATTTATTACAAAAAGCTACAAATTCCAACTCAAGATGAATGTTATGTACTTAAAACAATAAACAATATTGTTCACAATGGAGAACAATATAATCATAATTTAAGATTTGTATAAAACAGATTTTAAAAATATTAGTCTTTAATATGAGTGAATCAGAACGTTTAACTTGCTCCATTTGTCTCGAAACCATAAATGATTCTGATGAAAAAATACAATGTGTAAGAACAGAAACTGGTGGTTGTGACAATTTTTTTCATAAAAACTGTATTATTGAATATTGCAACCATTCTGAAAATAATGTATGTCCAATGTGTAGAAACAGTCGAATTTGTGATGAAATTAGATCACAAAGATTTGAAGAGTTACCAGATGGGAACACCGAATACATATTAGACGAAATTGCTACTAATTTTATGAGACCTCCACCCACCTGGCCCACAGATCAGGCTCTGCGAGGCTTTGAGAGCCCACGAAGTATTGTTAATATGCAAAATTTGGAAAGAATGCCTTTGAACATATTACTTCAAATTAGAGACCTATTTGAAGCTGAAATTGAAGCGCAAAGGCGTTTAATAGCAAGCAATATTCCAGTAACGGAAACACAAAGACAAGAGTTAGAACAAAGAGGGGAATTATCGATTGAATCTATTAATAATAGATCGACAGAAATAAGACGCCGATTAATGATAGCTATTACTCGAATAATAATGACTGAACTAATCAGACGGAATTTTGACGCAGTTGATGCATCCGGAGCCCGCATCCCATTGGGCGAGGCAGTGTGGAACGAAATGATGGATTATAGCGACAGTGATAATAGCATCGATAGTAATCAGACTCGCAGAAGTATAATATCGCGTCCGAGTCAAAGTGATAGCGAAAATGGGCGGCGCCCATCATCTGGTGTTCCAAGTATAGATGATAGTTCATATAACGGTTCATATTTCAGCGAAAATGAACGAAGTTCCAATTCCAGTGTTCATAGTCAAAGTGATAGCGAAAGTGATAGTAATGCTAATAGCCAGCCAGTCCAGACAACAACAGACAACCAGGTCGCATCCATCGCAGCCCAGATCGTCGAAAGCGGTCTGCCAGTTGAAGACGTCATCGCAATGGTGAGAAGGAGAGAGCCACAGCTAGATGCGGTTGATGCAGAACAAGATGCATATGAGCTTCTTAATGAAGAAGAATCAGAACACGAACCTGAATTGAACGTGGACGAAAATGTTGATGAAATTACAAACCTATTTGAACAGATCAATCAAAATGACGCACAGATCGCTAGATTGCGTAACCAAACAAACGAGCAATCATCGGAAGCATTCGATTCTGAAAATGTAAGTGCAGAAGGTGGTGCTCCTAAAATAGAATCTCCAGAAGAAGAACAACAATTTGTTGAGAATTTATCAAATTTAGATATTTTACAAACAACACAAAACACAGACTCTAGTGGAAATATTATTACAAAACGAGAACCAACATTTTTAGGAAATGAAAATCTTGTTGAAGAAAATGAATCAAAAAATGCTAATATGAAAGAGTCATATCCACTAAATAAAACACACGAAAAGTGGACTGGTGACAATGATTCGAATCATGAAAAAAAAATTAAGATTTTTCATAATTGGTTAAAAAATATTTTTCGCAGATTTAAACCAAATTCTCCGGATTTAACAATAATATTAACAGGACGCGGATTAGGATTAGGAAATTCACTAATTGACGATTTCAATTGGGATTGGATATCTGCAACAAACGAAAATCACATTGAAGCATTAATTGATAAAATAAATAATTTAAGTAATGAGAATAAAAAGAGGTTATTTGTTGATTTAACTATTGGAACAGTACTAATTACTGGTTATACACATCCAGATAATGATATTATTGATTTAGATTTAGAATTTATTTTTGAAAAAATTGAAAATTGGATGCATTTTGTTAGAAGAGTCGAAAATTCTCCAAGAAGGTTGAGTAGTGGCAGTACAACAAATGATCAACAAATATTTGATATTTCTATTGGAAAAGGCGAAAGGGAATGGGCCGGCGAATGGAGCAACGATGATAATGATAATATCATTTTTTCATTAGAAATAAAAAACTTAAATTATTCACAATTGTTATCCGAATATAATTCAAATGATAATGAATCACTATTAACAGGAAGAATGAGTTTAATAGAAGCTATTCACACTTTTAAACTAAACATGAAACGTCTTCTTAAAATAAGAAATATTAGAAGTGATTATATTGATTTATCAAAATTTGCATCTTTAAGACTATTTGGCGGTGGGCCCGAAGAAGATGAAGCAGCAAATATTTTGTTGACAATAAAAGATGCATATTATCCACCAAAAAGAAGTCACAAAAAAAGACCAGATTCACCTATTTTACTAAAAAATTCACGAAACATGTACGAATGTCCAAATTGTAAAAGAGAATTTACAAAACCTCAAGCCCAAATACAACACTGCAAATCATGTGTTAATAAAACAACTGGTGGAAATAAGAAAACACGAAAACGACGCCTTATGCTGCAAAAAAGAAGAGATTAAAATGAAAGACGTTTAGCATAAAAACCATCCTAAAATGTCTTTTTCATCTAATTTTTGAATTTTAATATTTTTTGGTTTACAATGCAAATAACAATAAGATTTATCCCAAATTTTTTCTGTCATATTAACAGAAATCTTCGGAATTGAAACATAATCATCTCCTAAATATTTTGAAACACCTTTTATTGATTCAACTGACATATTATTACTCCAAAACCATTTAACATGAGAAACAGAATCTTCATCATTATCAATTAGTGATTCAACGCAAATTATTGTGTTGTATTTTTCAACATAAATAAATTTATTTTTTTTCAAAGATTGCAAATATAAAAATTTTTGGATATACGATTTTTCTGCTTTTAATAGCTGATGATTTGGATAATTATCAAAATTTATGTTATTCCAAGAAACTTCTTTAAATATATTAGAATCCCTCCAATTTGTTTTATATTTTACCCAATACAATTCAAATAATTTATTTTCAAGAGAAAGTTCTTTATTTGTAGAAAAAATACCAAAACCATTTTTTTCTAAAATCGTATTTGAACACAAATTCACTAAATTATTTGCAATTCCATTGTTTCTATATTTAGGTAAAATGAACAAATCGTCACCAATATATAAATTATAATTATTTTTTGTTTTCCATTTTGTACAAAATAGTCTTCCTATTGATTTTTTATTATCATAAACAATTCCTTCAATATTACCATTTTTATTTGTTATTTTATATTCATAATTATTATTTCTTTTGATTCCAGTAATATGTGAATCTAAATAACCATAATTTTTTTTATTTTTCATGTAAAAAATTATTAATAGTAATAACAAAACAATTATTGTAATCATGTATTACCTTAATTATAATGAATCTAATTTTTAAATATTCAATATTTTCTGTTTTGTTTATTTTAGTTATACAATGAAGATAAGTGAAGAAAAAAAGAAGCTTTTAGGTGATTTGGTAGAATTAATGAATGAAGATGATTTTAAAAAAACACTTTTAAAAGAGTTAAATAAAGAAATTGATTTACCCGTTTTAAAAGAAAAACAAGAAGCTAAATTATTTAAAATTATTTATAAAGTTCTTTTGAATTTTGTTGAAAAGAAATTTTTAGATTAAAATTCAAATAATTAAAACATTGTTTAAAAATAAATGTTTTTTTTATCAAAAACACATATAGATAGCAATCGTGGAAAGAGTATGTTTATAAACGCCTATAATGAATTACAAACATATTTCAACAATAATTGTCCAGAAATGTATTTGTGTTATTTTGATCGCCAAAATCTAACAGATAATTGGGTAAATCAACAAAAAAATATTGATTCGTCTAAAATATTTCAATGTTTTAAAGATTGTCATTCGTGGAGAATTGATGATAAAAGAGAGTTTGCTAGAATAATGAATAATGACAAATGTGTTCCATTAAGCTATCTTAAATTTGATGACTTTTTGAAAGATAAACATAAATATTCTGATAACAAAGTATGGTTTGTTAAATCAAGAGGGTCAACATCAGGTAAAGGTGTATATTGCAAATATAATCATGAATTAAAAGAAAATCCAGGAGACAAATATATTATACAAGAAGAAATTGAAAATATTGATTTATGGGAAAATAGAAAATATGTTATTAGAAGTTACATTCTCATTTGGAATAAAAAAGCTTATTTTCATAAAAAAGCAATGGCTTTCATACATGGTCAAAATTATGAATCTAATACAGATTTTGATGTACAAGTTTCTCATGCAGGCTACTGGAGTACATCAGGAAAAGTAAAGGTCAAACCATTGGCAAAAATAAATGAATTGGAAAACAAACCAAGAAATTTCCATCAAAAAATACTTGGTTTATTATTTGATGTTTCTTCTAAAATATGCAATAAATTCAAAAATATGGTTGAAGCATCTGAAGAAAATACTTACATAATATTGGGAACTGACTTTTTAGTTACAAAAGTCAACAATCAATATAATCTTAAAATTGTAGAGGTCAATAGATATCCTAACATTTCTCATACGAAAGAAGTAAATACTGAAGTAAATGAACGGATGATAAGAGATATGATTGTCTTATTTTATGGAATAAAACATCCACTTGGCACAGATTATGTAGAAATACCTTGTTAAATATATAAGATTATTTCTACTAATTAATATTAATAATTATGAGAACCTTGTCATATAAATTTTTTTCATTGTTAAAATATCCAAATAATAAGAATGTTATTGGTGAAAAAATACAAAATTCATGGAAATGGTCAACACAGCTTGATATTGTAAGATACGTGAATAATGCAGTGGAAATTTTAGAACAAAATAATGTTAAACAAAATGATAGAATACTTTACAAGGGTAAAAATTCTAAAGAATTTTTAGCATGGAATTTAGCTGCAAATGCTAAAGGATGTATCTGGGTTTCGACTTATGAAGATCAATCGATTCATCATGTTAATCACATTTTAAAAGATAGCAAACCAAAATTATTTATTAGTGATAATGATAATGATTTAGATAAAATATATGAATATGACAATAATATAATTACGAATAAATTGAATAAATCTGATAAAACATTTGAATTTAAACAAAATTCTTATGATATTTCTACTCTAATATACACAAGTGGAACTTCAAGTCTACCAAAAGGCGTGATATTGACAAATTCAAATATTTTATCAAATATTGAAGCAATTGAAAGACGATTTTCTGATCACGATAAACAAATGACTTCTTTAAATATATTACCATGGTCACATGTTTTCGGTTATTCAACAGAATTGTGGTATAATATACTTAATGGAAATTCAATTGCAATAGCACAAGATAAAACAAAATTTGTTGATAATTTAAGAGAAATTAAGCCTCAATATATATACGTGGTGCCAAAGGTATTGGATTTGATTAAAAATAAAGTTGAAAAATTAGAACCTTTTCCTTTATCTGATTTTACAATTCCAACTGCACTAAAATATTTGTTTGGTGGAAATATAAAAAATATTTTTATTGGAGGAGCAAAACTGAATCCATCAACCGGAGAGTTTTTTGAGAAACATGGTTTTTTTCCATGCGAAGGATACGGTTTAAGCGAAACATCGCCAGTCATTTCTGTAAATCACAATATTTTTCCAAGAGATATAAAATCAGTTGGAAAAATATTAGACAATGTAATTGTTGAAATAGTAAATAATGAAATTCATGTAGCGGGACCATCAATAATGAAAGGATATTGGGGAAAAATGTATGAAACAAAAAAATCATTTAAAATGATTAACAACAAAAAATTCTATAAAACAGGTGATTTTGGCTATATTAAAGATGATTTTCTATATTTTACTGGAAGAAAATCAGATAATTACAAATTATCCAATGGTAAATTTGTTGATGTTTTTGAAATAGAAAATATTGTTAAAAATTATGTTGACGGATTTTTCATTATTTATGGAGAAAATTTAGATTATAATGTATTAATAACAGATTCAAATATTTCAAATGAAACTAAACAAAAAATAAATGAAAATCTTGAAAGTTATCAAAAAATATCAAAAATATTAAAAGTTGAAACATCATTTTTTGAAAGCAATTTAACAAAAAAATTGTCAATTAATCGTAAAAATTTAGTAAATCAACTAAATCATCCAATTCTAAAGCAGTAAATAATAAAAAAAATAAATTTTCCAAAAAAATGAATATTGGAAACTAAATTTTATTAGAAACAATAAAAATATTAATCATGAGACAAAAAACTTACTTAGATTTACATAAGCAACATGCATCAAGTCGTAGAAGTCAGATTAGTTATTTACGTAGAAAAGCTTCTCGTGTATGTTTAGATAAACCTGATGAAAAAACTGATTTTCCTGAAAAATTGAATTCTAACAAAATTCGATTTCTTAAGTCAAAAATAGAAACAGGAATTTATAATCAGACTATTTTACGACAATTGGCAAATGAAATGGATTATCAGAATGTTCTGACCAAATGGCATTTGAAAATGAACTCTTTAAATTTACCAAGAGAATTACAGATTAAAATTTTGGAATATGACGCAGATCATAGAAAAAACTTTAAATCTTCTTTAGAAATACTTTCATCAAAAGCAGCTTTGCATATATGCAACAATGTTATTGATGATTGGGCGAAGAAACATAGATATTCAATTCGGCAAGTTCAATT
>Ga0209433_10000158_pt1 | contig 20714 bp, 23 predicted proteins | sample METZYME_5_50m_FD_187552 | JGI IMG/M metagenome (GOLD analysis project Ga0209433, IMG submission 187552) | Marine microbial communities from oxygen minimum zone in mesopelagic equatorial Pacific - METZYME_5_50m (SPAdes) (version 2) | ecosystem: Environmental > Aquatic > Marine > Oceanic | place...
TTTTATAAGTTTTACTGCTTTATCATAACTGGATTTTGTATCTGAGCTTGATGATGAGGAACCTGCAGCAAATGAATTGCTCGATAATCCCATAGTTAACAAAAGAACAACTAAAATTTTTTTCATTTTTTAAATTTCTCCATTTTATTTAATGCCTTTAGTTCAAGACCATTTTCCAACAAGTTTTTCTTGATTAACTTTGCTGTTCCTAATGAACTAAGATTATCTCCATGTATGCACACAGAGTCTATTTCGCAAGGTATCTGCTTCCCACTGTGACAATTAAGTGACTGATTTTTTACCATGTTTAATACGTGTTTTTTAGCTTCCTCAGGGTCAGTAATAAGAGCATAAGATTTTTTTCTAGAAACTAAGTTTCCATCATCTTCATAGTTACGATCAGCGAAAATTTCACATGCAATGTTCATATTTAATTTTTTTGCAGCTATTTCCATTTTCGAACCAGTTGGAACTAAATAAATAATATCATCACCAATTTCATGAATAGCTTTTGCAAGAGTGATTGCTAAATCTAAATCTTCACATGCCATATTATTTAATGCACCGTGTGGTTTAATATGCGTAACTATTTCTCCATGATCTGATGCAATTTTTTGTAAAATCTCATATTGATCTAATATTAATTTTCTTATTTCATTAGATGATAAATTCATTCTTTCTCTTCCAAAATTTTCTGGATCATTAAAGGATGGGTGGGCACCAATACTTACATTATTTCTTTTAGATATTTTAATAACGTCATTCATCGTTTCTTCATCGCCAGCATGATAGCCACAGGCTATATTTGCTGAATTTACTATCTCGAGTAAATCAGGATCATGTTTATTCGAATGATGTTTAGATTTTTCACCTAAATCACAATTTATATTAATTTCCATAGCAACAAAGTTTAAAGTATAACATGGCATGATAAAAAATATATCAAATCTTGGTGACGCAGCAGTTTACTGTGATTTTGGTGATGAAGTTAATAAAGAAATAAATTCAAAAGTAATAAATTATTTTCAAAATTTAAAAGACTTTAAGTTTGAGGGGATTACAAATTTAACTCCGTCTTACAACAAGCTAATAGTTTCATTTGATTTATCAGTTACTAATTTTGAAAAAACTAAAAAAATTATTGAAAACTTAGAGATAAAAAAAAATCACAGTATATCTAAAAAAAAAATTCAAATTCCGATATGTTGTGAGAAAGAATATGCATTGGATCTTAAAAAACTTGAGAAAAAATTAAATAAACCAACTGATGAAATTTTAGAAACATTTTTTTCAAAGGAATATTTCTGTTATATGACAGGTTTTATTGCAGGTATGCCTTTCTTAGGAGATATAGATAAGAATTTACACGCCAAAAGATTAGAAACTCCAAGAGTTAAAGTTCCAAAAGGTTCAATAGGTTTAACAGAACAATTTTGTAATATTTATACCTTTGAAAGTCCAGGTGGTTGGAATATAATTGGCAATACACCCTTGAATGTTTTTGATTCACTGAACGAAGATAATCCTAACTTAATTAATCCAGGCGACACTGTTAGTTTTATTAAAATCAATAAAGAAAAATATAAAAACTATAATGAGTGAAAATTTTTTCAAAGTCATAAGAGCAGGGATCAATACAACTTTTCAGGATTTAGGTAGAAGTAATCTAAATCATATTGGAATTCCAATAAGTGGCGTAATGGATAAAAGAAACTATATTATAGCCAACAAAATTCTACAGAATGTCCCAAGCCATCCAATAATAGAATTTGCATATCAAGGACCAAGATTAGTGTATTACGGCGAGCCTTTAAATATATCAGTTTCAGGAGACGTAAAATTTAAAATTTTTAAAAATAAAAATGAGATTGAGGGTAAATGTTATGAAATAATTACATTAGAGGATCATGATGAAATTGATTTAATTTCAACAAATAAATCTGTTTATGGTTATTTGGCAATTGGAGCTGACCTTAACATAGATTATCAATGGAAAAGCTGCTCTATAAACACAAAAGCTAATATCGGCTCAAATAATGGTAAAAAACTACAAGATAGTCAAAAGATTGAAGTTTCAAAAATTAAAGAATTATCAAGAAGAAAATTAGACTACATTAATTCTAAAATTGAAAATATAAGAGTTATAAAAGGAACTAATTTTCATTATTTCTCTAAAGAATCCCAAGCTAATTTTTTTAAAAAGGAATATAGCGTGACCAAACTTACAGATAGAATGGGAATGCGTTTAGAGGGACAGCGATTAGATAATATTATTAATACCAATATTAAATCTGAAGGACTTGTAAAAGGAGTTATACAAATACCAGCTGATGGTAATCCTATTATAATGCTTGCAGATCATGGTACGATTGGTGGATATCCAAAAATAGCTACTGTTATTAGTGCTGATTTCGATAAACTCTCACAATTAACACCTGGATCAAAAATAAAGTTTAAAGAAGTGAATTTAAAAGATGCAGAAACAATTTTTAAATTATATGAAATGGAAACAAATAATATAATTTCAAAAATCTTGTGAATATAATTTCAAAAATACCAGGACCATTATTAGTATTTTTAGGTGCCTGTAGCCTTAGTTTTGGCGGTATGATTGTAAAGTCATTTGAAGGATCAACTTTATGGCAAATATTATTTTGGAGATCTCTTTTTTTTATAATTGTTGTATTTTTATTCTTAATAATTTCTTATAAACAAAAAATTTTTAGTGTACTTATTAAATCAGGTATTCCAGGTTTGTTTGGTGGTTTAATTCTAGCAATAGGCTTTGCAAGTTATGTTTTTGCAATGTACAATACTACTGTAACAAACACTAATTTTATAATTCAGACACAAACGATATTTCTTGCTGTATTTGGATATTTATTTTTAAAAGAAAAAATATCCAAAATCACTTTAGCTTCAATCATACTAGCAATAGCTGGTATAATCATGATGGTAGGTAATTCTTTATCACCTGGAGAAATGTCTGGAAATATAGCTGCATTTTTAATGCCAATTTCATTCGCAATTTTAATTTTAGTAGTCAGAAAATATCCAGATGTTGACATGGTCCCACTTCAACTTGTAGCAGGCATTTTTGCAATGATTATTGGATACTTGATGTCACCAACTATTGCAATTTCCAGCCATGATATTTTTCTCGGATTTTTAGCTGGTTTTTTTCAATTAGGTTTTGGATTTATTTTTATTACAGTTGGTGCAAGATCTACACCTTCTGCATTTGTTGGAATTATTATGCTTACCGAGGCAGTTCTTGGTCCTCTTTGGGCATGGATGTTTGTTAATGAAAACCCTCCATTCATTGTTTTAATTGGTGGGTCCGTAGTTATATTCGCAGTTCTATTACAGTTTTTGTCTTTATTTTTTCAAAAAAAAACTGCATAAATATTTATATTTTTCAATAAATTGTGTTATAAGACCTTACGGGAGAGACTACTTAATGTAGCGCCGAAGGAGCAAATACCCAATAATCTCTCAGGCAAAAGGACCGTAAGTATTAACTCTGGAAAGAGATTAAATTCTCGCCGAAGGAGCAAAACTCTCAGGCAACAAGACAGAGGGGATTAAAGAGTTAATATGAATAAAAAAACACCTTTATACAATTTACATATCCAACATGGTGCAAAGATGGTTGAGTTTGCTGGTTATCAAATGCCCATACAATATAAGAGTGGAATAATCCAAGAACATAAATTTACAAGAGAAAATGCTGGTATATTTGATGTATCACATATGGGACAGCTATTTATAACTGGTTCAGATCAGCTTACAGAAGATCTTGAAAAAATATTTCCAGTTAATTTAAAAAATTTAAAGACAAATCAAAGCAAATATTCTTTTTTAATGAATGAGCATGGAGGAATTTATGACGATTTAATTATTACTAAATTAAAAGATAGTTACTTAATTATTTTAAATGCAGCATGTAAAAAGCAAGATTTTGAAATTATAAAAAAAAAATTAGATGGCAAATATGAAATAAATTTAGATGAAAGCCTATCTTTGATTGCGATACAAGGACCAAAAGCAAAAGATGTATTAGGAAAAGTAGTCTCAAATATAAATAATCTTAAATTCATGAATGGAGGGGAATTTGAATATGATAATTCAAATATTTACATAACAAGATCTGGTTATACTGGTGAAGACGGTTTTGAGATCTCTATAGATAATCAAAAAGCTGAAAAATTTGTTGATCGATTAATTAATTATGGTGCCAAACTCATAGGACTTGGTGCAAGAGATACGCTAAGATTAGAAGCTGGATTATGCTTATATGGTAATGATCTTGATGAAAAAACAAGTCCAATCGAGGCAAACCTGAAATGGGCAATACCGAAATCTAGAGTTGATAGTAATTACCCTGGTTCAGATATTATAAAAAAACAAATTGATTATGGAGTAAAGACTTTAAGAGTAGGAATCAAACCTGAAACAAGAGTTATAGCAAGAGGAAATACTAAAATTTTTGATCAGAACGATAAAGAAATAGGTAAAGTTACAAGTGGTACATTTGGACCAAGTGTTGAGTGCTCAATTGCAATGGGTTATGTCGAAAACAACTATTCACCAACAAATACAAAAATCTTTTTAGAAGTCAGAGGAAAAAAAGTTCCAGCTAATGTTTGTGATTTGCCATTTTATAAAAAAAACTATGTAAAAGGAGAAAAAAATGTCTGAAGCTAAGTTTTCCAAAGAGCATGAATGGATTACACTAGAGGGTGAGGTTGCAACTATTGGCATTACAAAACATGCAACAGAAATGTTAGGAGATATAGTATTTGCTGAGTTGCCAGAAAAAGGCACAAATGTTGAAAAAGATGGAACTGCTGGCGTGGTAGAATCTACAAAAGCCGCAAGTGACGTTTACACACCTATCAGCGGAGAAGTAGTTGATATAAACCAAAATATAGTAGATGACCCTGCAAAAATTAATGAAGATCCCGAGGGTGCTGCATGGTTTTTTAAATTAAAAATAAAAGACGCCTCTGAATTAGATTCTTTAATGAACAAAGAGGAGTATGAAAAATTTGCAAAGGAGACATCAAGTTAATGTTACATAATTCACAGAAAGACTTTATAGGAAGACACATTGGTCCTTCAGATAATGACCAACAAAAAATGCTTAAAGATCTTAATTTTAAATCATTAGATGATCTTATAAATAGTACTGTTCCAGAAAAAATACAGTTTAAAGGTGAATTAAATATTGGTGATTCAAATTCAGAATACGAAGCACTTAGAAAATTAAAAGCAATCTCAAAAAAAAATCAAATTTACTCTAATTTTATTGGTATGGGATATTACGGGACTTATACACCATATGTAATTTTAAGAAATATTTTAGAAAATCCGGGCTGGTATACATCATACACTCCTTATCAGCCAGAAGTAGCACAAGGAAGATTAGAGATGCTACTAAACTTTCAACAAATGGTTGTTGATCTTACAGGGATGGATATTGCAAATGCATCTTTACTTGATGAAGGAACTGCAGCAGCAGAGGCCATGGGATTAAGTCATAGACTTAACAAAAGTGATAGTAATTTAGTTTTCATTTCAGAGAATTGTCATCCACAAACAATCGACGTTGTTCAAACTAGAGCAGAACCTATGGGTCTTAAAGTTCTTGTTGGAAATGAGGATAAAGTTTTAGATCAGCTAAAAGAGGATGTTGTTTGTGGAATTTTACAATATCCAGGAACTTTGGGCGACATTAAAGATCCCAGTGAACATATAAGTAAAATTCATAAAAAAAATGGTAAAGCGATCTTGGCTTGTGATTTATTGGCACTTGCAAAACTAAAAACACCAGGAGAACTTGGTGCAGATATAGCGGTTGGTAGCTCTCAAAGATTTGGTATTCCAATGGGTTATGGAGGACCGCATGCAGCTTTTTTTGCAACAAAAGATGAATTTAAAAGATCAATGCCTGGTAGAATTGTAGGTGTTTCAGTTGATAGACATGGAAATAAGGCTTACAGGTTATCACTACAAACTAGAGAGCAGCACATCAGAAGAGACAAAGCAACAAGCAATATTTGTACGGCACAAGCATTATTAGCGATTGTATCAGCTGCTTATGCAATTTATCATGGACCAGATGGAATAAAAGAAATTTCTGAGAGAGTTTCACAACTAGCAAAAAACTTTGCTGATAAAATAAAACAATCTGGATATGAATTATATTCAGATTATTTCTTTGATACTGTAACTATTATTACTAAAGAAAAGACTGATCAGATTTTTAAAAATGCTTTAGATCAAAAAGTAAATATTAGAAAAGTAAACTCAGAAATGCTTGCCATTTCTTTTGATGAGAAAAAAAATGTTTATAGAGTTAATCAATTATTAAAAATTTTTAATGCAGCAGAGTCTATTAAAAAAGAAGATCCTACAGTAAGTTTACCTAACCTACCAAAAAATTTATTAAGAACTTCAAAATACTTAGAACATCCTGTTTTCAATTCATATCACTCAGAAACAGAAATGCTTAGATATCTTAAAAAGTTAGAAGATAAGGATATCGCGCTTAATAGAACTATGATTGCATTAGGATCATGTACCATGAAGTTAAATGCTACTGCAGAAATGATCCCTATTTCATGGAGAGAATTAGCTGAGCCCCATCCATTCGTTCCCGTTGAGCAAATGGAAGGATATAGAGCGTTGTTCACTGATCTTAAGAATTGGCTAAGATCAATTACTGGTTTTTCTGGTGTCTCACTTCAACCTAATGCAGGGGCCCAAGGAGAATATGCTGGATTAATGGTGATAAGAAAATACCATTTAGATAGAGGCGAACAAAACAGAAATATATGTTTAATACCAAGTTCAGCACATGGGACTAATCCTGCAAGTGCACAGATGGTTGGAATGAAGGTGGTTGTGGTTAATTGTGATAAAGAGGGCAATGTTGATTTTGATGATTTAAAGAAAAAAGCTGAAACCCACTCGGAAAATCTTGGAGCTTTGATGGTTACATATCCATCCACTCATGGGGTATTTGAGGAAAAAATAAAAGATATATGTGAATTAATTCATAAACATGGAGGCCAAGTTTATATGGATGGTGCAAACTTAAATGCACTTGTTGGTATAGCAAAACCAGGAAATTTTGGTCCTGATGTTTGTCATATAAACCTACATAAAACATTTTGTATTCCTCATGGTGGAGGAGGCCCTGGAATGGGACCTATTGCATGTAAAAGACATTTACAGGTTTATCTTCCCAATCACCCGGTCGTTAAAGATTGTGGACCTTCAACTGGAATTGGACCTGTCTCTGCAGCACCTTGGGGAAGTTCAAGCATTTTATCAATTTCTTGGATGTATATTAAAATGATGGGCTCTCAAGGATTAAAACTTGCAACACAAATTGCGATACTAAATGCAAATTACATAGCAAATAGGTTAAAAGATCATTATCCAATACTTTATAAAGGCTCAAATGGTAATGTGGCTCATGAATGCATTATTGATATTAGATCAATTAAAAGTGAAACAGGTATTACTGAAGAAGATATTGCCAAAAGGTTAATAGATTACGGTTTCCATGCACCTACAATGTCATGGCCGGTAGCTGGCACAATGATGATAGAACCAACTGAAAGTGAGAGCCTGTCTGAACTGGATAGATTTTGTGATACTTTGATTAGCATTAAATCAGAAATTGATATGATCAAGTCAGGTAAATTTGATAAAGTTGATAACCCAATAAAAAATGCTCCACATACCGATTTTGAATTAGCTTCAGATGAATGGACACATAAATATTCAAGAGGGCAAGCAGCTTATCCTGCAAAATTTTTAAGAGTAAATAAATTTTGGCCTCCAGTTGCAAGAGTAGACAATGTTTATGGAGATAAAAATATATTTTGTACCTGTCCTAGTATTGACGAATTTAAAGAAGATGCTGCATAAGTTTTAATGAAAATTGGAGTTGTTGGATCTGGCATCTCAGGCCTAGGGGCAGCTTACTATCTTTCAAAAAAACACCAAGTAGATTTATTTGAAAAAGAAGATCATTTTGGGGGTCACTCACATACAATTGATTTATTAATCGAGGAAAAGAAAATATCTGTTGATATTGGATTTATAGTTTTTAACCATAAAACTTATCCTAACTTAATTAAGTTTTTTGATGAAAATAAAGTTCAAATAGAGAAAAGCAATATGTCTTTTGCTGTATCAGTTAGAGATACTAAATTTGAATATTGTGGAAGAGGTCTAAAAGGTATTTTCGCAAATAAATCAAATTTATTTAATAAATCTTTTTTAAAAATGTTTTTTGATATTTTAAAGTTTTATAAAAATTGTGACAGAATAAATCAATTTGATGAAAAAATTACTTTAGGGGATTATCTAGTCAAAAATAAATTATCTAAGTCATTTATAAATTTTCATTTAATACCAATGGTCTCAGCTATTTGGTCTATGCCACCTTATGAAGCTAGTAAAATGCCTTTAAAATTTTTCTTAAAATTCTTCCAAAATCACGGTTTATTTAAATTAAAAAACAGACCGCAATGGTACACAGTTGCCAAAAGAAGTCGGAATTATGTTACAAAAGTACTTTCAAGCATAAGTGGTGAACATTATAAAAATTATAATGTTAATAGATTAATTAGAAGATCAAATGGAATTGATTTATATTATGGTGATAAAAGTGAATTCTTTAGTTATGACAAAGTGGTTTTAGCTAGTCACGCAGATCAAGCACTATCTATAATTGACGAACCAACAAAAGATGAGCAGGAGATTTTATCTAAGTTTAAATACAGAGAAAATATTGCGGTCATACATACAGATGAAAGTATAATGCCTAATAATAAAGATATATGGAGCTCCTGGAATTCAAGCGTGGATAAAAATAACGTAGAAAAAAATTCTATAACTTATTGGTTGAATCTCTTACAAAATTTAGATTTCAATAAAAATATATTTTTAACCTTAAATCCAAATTTCAAAATTAATGAAAATAAAATATTAAAAAAAGTAAATTTTACCCATCCATATTTTGATCAATCAGCGCTAGATAACCAAGATAAATTAAAAAATTTACAAAATAAAAAAAATTTACTTTTTTGTGGGAGTTATTTTGGATATGGTTTTCATGAAGATGGAATTAAATCATCCATTGAAATGATAAAAGCCATAGATGATTAAGAGTTCAAAAATTTATATTGGAAAAGTAATACATAAAAGATTTAAACCTAAAGAACATTATTTTAAATATAATGTATTTTCACTATTAATAGATTTAAACGAGTTAGAGCAAATTAACAAAGATATAAAATTTTTTTCATACAATAAATTTAATATTATAAGTTTTTTTGACAAAGATCATGGAGACAGAGATGGATCATCAATAAAATCATGGGTTAAAAAAAATCTAAAGAGTATTGGAATTATGACAGAAGATATAAGTATAAAATTATTATGCTATCCAAGAATCTTTGGTTATGTGTTTAACCCTTTAAGTACATATTTTATATATAACAAGCACTCAGAATTAATTTCTATTTTTTATGAGGTAAAAAATACTTTCGGTGAGCAACATACATATATATTTAAAGTCCAAGATGAAACACTAGTTCAAAATAAATGTAAAAAAAAATTTTATGTTTCACCATTTATAAAGATGGATTGTGAGTACCATTTTAAAACACTTAATCCAAGAGAACAACTATCAGTAGTAATTAACCAGAATGATAAAGATGGTAAACTTTTGTTTGCCTCTCAAGATGGCATATCGAAGGCTTTTAATAATAAAAATTTAATATTATCTTATTTAACTCACCCGTTAATGACTTTTAAGATCATTGGAGCTATTCATTATGAAGCATTTAAATTATGGGCAAAAAGAATAAAACTCATAGCAAAAAAGATTAAATTAAAAAATAATATTACAATTGAAAGCAAATGAATTTAAATAATTGGTCAGATAAAATTGTTTTTAGTTCACTTAAACTAATAAAAAAAGGACATCTTATTCTGACAAATTATGATGACGAGAAATATTTATTTGGTGATCCAAGTCAAAAACTTAAAGTAAAAATTAAAATAAACAAACCTGGATTAACTTATCAAATTGTTAAAAATGGCAGTACAGGACTTGCAGAAGCTTACATGCGAGGCGATTTTGAGACAGATGATTTAACAAATTTAATTGAATTAACAGCTAAAAACATAAAACTTGTATACAAATTTTCAGGATTACTAGACTTTTCTTTATTCAATAAAATAAGAAATTTTCTTTTTAAAAATAATAAATCAAGAAGTAAAAAAAATATTTCAAAACACTACGATTTGGGAAATGAATTTTTCTCTTTATGGCTTGATCCAACCCTAACTTATTCAAGTGCCATTTTTGATCAAAAGGACAATGATTTGGAGAAGGCACAAATTAATAAGTATAAAAAATTAGTTGAATTAATTAAACCAAAATCAGGAAATAAAATTTTAGAAATAGGATGTGGATGGGGTGGTTTTGCAGAATATGTAGGTAAAAATCATGATGTAAAACTTGATTGTATAACAATTTCAAAAAAACAATTTGAGTATGCATCAAATCGAATATTTAAAAATGGTCTTAATGAAAAAATTAATATTCAGTTTAAGGATTATAGAGACGTAAAACAAAAATATAATTCTATTGCATCAATAGAGATGATAGAGGCTGTTGGACAAAATTATTTAGAAAATTATTTTAAAACAATAAAGACTAATCTCGTTAGTGAAGGAAGTGCAGCTATACAAGCTATAACAATAGATGATAATTTATTTGATAGATATAAAACAAAAGAAGATTTTATTCAAAAGTATATTTTTCCTGGTGGTTTCTTGCCATCAAAAAAAAAACTATACGATTTGTCACAAAATAATGGTTTAGCTATTAATCAATATAATTCTTATGGACTTCATTATTCGAATACGCTTAAAATTTGGCGTGATGAATTCTTTAAAAAATGGGAAGAGATCTCTAAGCAAGGATTTGATAATAAATTTAAAAGAATGTGGCATTTTTATTTATCTTATTGTGAAGCAGGCTTTAAATCAAAAAATATAGATTTGATCCAATTCTCATTACAAAACAGATAAGACCCTTATGATTATTTTTTCTAATATTAAATCAATTTTATTGATAATTTTTTTTGGATTGATTACAAGTTGTTCAAGTAATCAATCTATGAAACCTCAAGATTTTAAAGATAAAAAACCAAGACTTGTAATAGAAGAATATTTGTCAGGTAATGTAAAAGCATGGGGCATTCTTCAAAATAGATCAGGTAAAGTTACAAGACAATTTTCAGCAAGTTTAAATGGAAATTGGGACGGAAAGAAACTTATATTGGATGAGAAATTTAACTGGGACGATGGTGAAGTGCAAGATAGACAATGGCATATCACAAAGCTAGATGAGCATAATTATGAAGGTACAGCTTCCGATGTAGTTGGAAAAGCAAAAGGATATTCTTATGGCCCTGCTTTTAAATTTGAGTATGTTTTATTAGTTCCTGTAAAAGGAAAAGAGATAAAAATTACCTTTGATGATTGGATATTTATGCAAGATGAAAAAGTTGCAATCAACAGAGCAAAAATGACAAAATTTGGTTTTAAGGTTGCTGAATTAACTGTATTTTTTGTTAAGGAATAATTATTTTTTTTGAAACTTAGTAAGCTTTTTTACAAGAAAAAAATATATCTTGTATGGCAAAATACTAAAAAATTTTAGTGTTAATGTTAATTCTTTTGGAAAATCTATTTCAAAATTATTTTTCTTTATTAATCCATCATAAATTTTTTCTGCTGCATACTCAGGAGTTTTTAAAAAAGGCATTTTAAAATCATTTTTATCAGTCATAGGTGTCTTAATAAAACCAGGAGAAACTAAGGAAACACGTACATTAAATCTGCCAAAATCAAAATAAAGACTTTCAGCAAGATTATTTAATGCAGACTTTGATGGGCCATACCCTGTTGAATTAGGTAAACCCCTGTAGCCTGCAATAGAAGATACAATTACAATTGTACCATCTTTCTTGTCTTTATAATATTGTTCAACAGCTTTAATAGAATTAACAGTTCCAAAAAAGTTTACTCGAAATACATTTTCAATTTGCTCAACGTCTATATCCTTTTCTTTTTTTGGGTCCCATGTTCCAGTTGAGAAAAAGCAGATATCAACTCCTCCAAACTTTTCAAGAATTTGATCAAAAATAATTTTACAATCATTTTTACTCGTTACATCTAAACTAAAATCATAAATATTTTCGAACTTTTCTGATAATTCTTTTAGTAAATTTTCTCGTCTTGCAGATATAGCAACATTCCATCCTTCATTAGCAAATTTGATTGCTAATGCTTTTCCTATTCCAGTGCTACCTCCAGTGATCCAAATTGTTTTTTTCATTATATTCTGTTGTATAGTATTTAAATGCTTAAAAATAAATTTATATCTTTATTTCTATTTTTAATTGTTACATTTACCGCATCTTTTACAGGAGGTATTTTAACAATTAAATTTAAAGAACCTTGGTATTCTCTATTAAACAAACCATTTTTCAATCCACCAGATTGGATATTTGCACCAGTATGGACAATCTTATATTTTTTAATGGCTCTAGCAATTTGGAACATTTGGATAAAAAGCAATAAGCTAAACCTAGTTTACTTATATTTTATTCATCTAATATTTAACACAACTTGGAGTATCGTTTTTTTTGGGTTTAAAAATATAGAACTAGCTTTAATAAATTTAATTGTGTTAATTTTATTCATTGTAATTTTATATCTAAAATATAAAGATATAAGTAAGCTTAGTGCGTATTTAATGATACCTTATTTTTTGTGGTGTACTTATGCACTTTTGTTAAATTTTAATTTAATGCTTTTAAATTAATTATGGATGATGTAGTTGTTATTGGTGGAGGCATTATTGGTGCTGCAACTGCTTACTTTTTGTCTAAAGAAGGCAGAAAGGTAAAAGTCATTGAAAGAGATCCAACTTATAAAACTGCTTCCTTCCCTTTATCACTCGGAGGATTTAGAAGACAATTTTTTCAAAAAGAAAATATTTTGCTAGGAAAATTTGCTAAAGAATTCATATTCAGTATACCTGAATTATTAAAAACCGAAAAAAATCCAAATCCAACAGCAAGCATGGTACCAAATGGATATCTTCTTATGTTTGGTCCAGAACATGCTGAAGAACAATATAGAGCTCTCGAGAATCATAAAGCTTGTGATGCAGGCACAAAAAATATTAAGGGATCAGAACTAACTAATATATTTCCTTATATAAATAATGAAGGAATTGAAACAGCAACTTTTACAGATAATAAAAGTGAAGGGTGGATAGATCCTTTTCTTTTTCATAGCGCTCTAAAGTCAAAGGCAATCGATCTTGGAGCAGAATTTATCAAAGGTGAAGTAAAGTCTCTATCTGAGATAAATGCTAAAACGATCGTTTCAGCTGCAGGGTGTTGGACAAAAGAGTTACTAGAGGATATTCCAGTGGTCCCACAAAAACACACCGTTTTTAGAGTTAAATGTCCAAAGCATATTCCAGAAATGCCATTAACAGGAGATCTTACCACAGGAGTTTATTGGCGACCTGAAGGAAAAGAATACCTAGCTGGATCACCAATATCAGTATTTGATGCTGATGATCTAGAACCAGCTTGGAACGATTTTGAGGAGTTAGTATGGCCAGCTCTAGCTAAAAGAATTCCCATTTTTGAAGAATTAAAACTGACTGGAGGTTGGGCGGGGTACTATGATTGTAATAAATTAGATAATAATGCTGTGGTTGGAAAGCATCCAAAGTACGAAAACGTTTATATGGCCTCAGGTTTTACCGGGAGAGGATTAATGCAAGCTCCAGGCATTGGAAGAGCTTTAACAGAATTAATTACAACAGGAAGTTATCAAACAATTGACATCAGCGTATTTGCTGTTGAGAGAGTTTTGCAGAGTAATGCAAGACCCGAGCCTTACGTATTATAATTTCTTAATAAATATTCCTAATATTCCATTAAATATTGAAACAGTAACTATAATTGCTTGTCCTTTTAATGAGTAAAAATCAAAAGAGGGATAAAAACTGATTGCGATGCTGAAAAAAATATAAGTGATTATAAAAGGTCGATAAAATTTTTTTAATTTATAAAGTATCATTACATAAAATTATATCCTATTCTTAAAGTAACAAAAATAACCAGCAATGATGTAATTAAAGCAAGAATTTTTGTTGGAAATATTTTTATATTTAAAAAATTACCAATTTGACCACCAATTAGTACAGCAAATAGCAAAAAAATATAATTTTTGATTTCACTAATTTCTATACTTTTTGTTATCTGACCTAAAATTCCTAAAACAGAATTTATTAAAATAAATAAAGATACCATTATTGAAATATTCTTTGGGTTTGCAGCACGAAATAAATATAATATAGGACTTAAAAATATTCCTCCTCCAATACCCACTAAACCAGATACAAAACCTAACACTATACCAATAGGTATTGAAAAATAGATAGCTAAAGATTTATATGTTTTTGAGTTATTTCCGTAGGATCTAAAATTAAATAATAACAATATTCCTGCAATACCTAAAACAAAAAATAATATTATTTCAAAAATATCTTTCTCAATATTTAGAGAACCTCCTATAAAGGCAAAAGGAATAGATCCGATTAAATATGGTATAAGTGACCTAAAATTTAAGTTTCCTGCTCTTATATAATTAATTGAATTTCCTGAAACTACAATAATATTACAGGTTAAAGCTATTATGGGAAAGATAGAGTATGGAACGTTCCAAAGAAGTAACAATGCAAGATAAGTAGAGCCACCACCAAACCCTACGCTTGAATATATTATAGCAGTTACAAAAAATAAAATAGATAATATAATCATTCAACTATTATGAAGGTAAATATAGCACTATTAACAGTAACAGATACAAGAACTTTAAAAACAGATAAATCTGGAAATATTCTAGTAAGAAAAATAAAAAAGGGTGGTCATAATTTAGTTGAGAGAGACATTTGCAAAGATAGTAAAAAAGATATTAAAAAAATTTTAAAGATTTGGATAAAAATGAAAAAAATTGATGTAATTATTACAACTGGTGGAACAGGGTTGACTGGACGGGATATTACTCCGGAGGCAATTGATGAAATAGCAGATAAAAAAATACCAGGTTTTGGTGAAATATTTAGATATATAAGTTTATCTACAGTTGGCACATCATCTATTCAATCAAGAGCATGTGCAGTGCTTGCAAATGGAAAATATGTATTTGCACTTCCAGGTTCTTCAGGTGGTGTGACAGATGCTTGGGATAAAATTCTGGTTCATCAACTAAATATCAAACACAAACCATGTAATTTTGTGGAGTTATTTCCTAGATTAAAAGAGAAGTAATTACTTTTGGTATTTCTCTTTCCATTCAGCATAAGGCATACCATAAACATGCTGTCTAGCATCGGGATCTGAAATTTCTATTCCTTTTTTTTGTGCTTCTTCACGGTACCACTTAGAAAGACAATTTCTGCAAAACCCAGCAAGATTCATAAGATCAATGTTTTGAACATCTTTTCTCTCTCTTAAATGTTCTATAAGTCTGTTAAATGTTGCAGATTGCAATTCATTTTTAATTTTTTCATCCATTAAACAAATATAGTCCTTTAAAAAGAAATATGAATAAAAAAAATATTAAGTAACTGTCTTTTTCTTAAATAAAAATTTAATAAAATCTAATCTTAAACTTAAAAGAGTTATAAGAATAATTAAGTATATCAATGGTTCAAAAAAAATAGTCTTGGATAACCAGATAAAATGCAGAACAGCAAAAATACCAACTAAATATGATAGTCTGTGAATTTTCTTCCAGTTTTGTTTTAAGATAAGCACCATTTTTTGATTTGAAGTAACAGCAAGAGGCATCATCAAAAGCCATGCAGCAAATCCTATAAAAATATATTTTTTATTAAAAACATCATCAATAATCGGAACTAAATTGAACTGATAATCTAAACCAATGTAAGTAAGCAAATGTAAAGTTCCATAAAAAAAAGCAAATAAACCCAACATCCTTCGATATTTTATCCAAACTAAAATTTTTGTAATAGTTTTAAGAGGTGTCATTGCAAGCGACAGTAAAATAAATCTTAAGGTCCATTCTCCTGTTAGATGAGTCACTTCTTTTACTGGTTCTGCTCCAAGTTTATTAAATATAATTTGATAAGCTATGATTATAAAAGGAACTAAACACAACACAAAGATTGTGGGTTTGAAAATTCTTATCATTTAATTAAAAATTTTTTCTTAAATCCATTCCGTCATAGAGACCTGCAACTTCATCTCCATAACCATTAAACATCAAAGTTTTAATTCTTGGAGAGTATATGTTCTCACCAATTACTCTTTCAGTCGCTTGAGACCATCTTGGGTGTGATACATTAGGATTAACATTAGAATAAAAACCATATTCTTTTGGTGAGGCATTCATCCAAGAGGATATAGGCATTTTTTCAACAAATTTTATGTTCACAATTGCCTTAGCGCTCTTAAATCCATATTTCCATGGCACTATTAATCTTAAAGGTGCACCGTTTTGATTTGGTAATTCTTTTCCATAAAGTCCGGTTACCATTATTGTTAATGGATGCATGGCTTCATCGATTCTCAAACCTTCCTTATATGGCCAGTTCAATATTGGAAATCTTTGTCCTTTCATTTGATCTGGATCATATACAGATGTAAATTTTACAAATTTAGCTTTAGATGTTGGCTTTACTTTATTTAATAGTTTGTTGAGTGGAAAACCTAACCATGGGACAACCATTGACCAACCTTCAACACATCTAAATCTATATATTCTCTCTTCGCTCGGGATCATGTTTTTAATTTCCTCAACTGACAAAGTAATTTCATTTTCAACTTCGCCATCTATTTTAATATTCCATGGCGTAGTTATGAAATCTTTTGAGTTTTTATGTGGATCAGACTTACTTGTCCCAAATTCATAATAATTATTGTAAGTAGTTGCAAACTTATAAGGAGTTATTTTTCGTTCTGTTTCAGGAGTATAAGATAGAGCAGATGTAATAATATTTTGAGAGACGAGCGCAGTTCCGGTTACGATACCCATTTTCTTAATAAATTGACGTCTATTTCTATAAATATTTTCAGGAGTAATTTCCGAAGATTTAAATTTATTCAATTTCATGTTGTTAACGAAATACCTTTAAGCCATTCACTATCTTTATCTTCATAATGTTCTTTTTTCCATATAGGTGATCTTTTCTTTATTTCTTCTATAATAAATCTTGATAGTCGATATGCCTCATCTCTATGCTTACAAGCAACACCAATAAGTATGCTTTTTTCAGAAAGTTTGAGGTGACCCTTCACATGTTCAATAAAAACAGATTTATTTTTAATTCCTAGTTTTTGCTCCGTCTCATTATAAATTTCTTCAAAACTTTTAATTACCATAGTTTCTTTTGCATCATATGTAATTCCATTAACTTTTTTATTCTCGTTATTATCCCTAACAACTCCGATAAAATAAATTACTGCACCAAATTTTTCTGACCTTAAAAATTCTTCGGCTCTAGAAATTTCGATTTTTTCGATTGAAGAATTTATAATTTTTGCATGAAGCATTAACCACCTCCAATCGGTGGAATAATTCCAATTATTTGATTTTTATTCAAAATTTGGTTTTCTTTTATTAATTGATCTTTATCTGAGCAAAATACCGAACTTTTTATAATTTCTTTATAGTTTAAATTTCCATTAAATTTATTATCAACATACTCATAAAGTTTTTTTTTAATGTCAATTATTTTACAAGATTTAGAAAAATTAAATTCTAAATACTTTGTTTTGCTGAATTCTCTTGCAGCACCAAACAACTCAACAGATATTTTCATTAATCAAATATTTCTTTTAAAAAATCTGGTAATCCGCCTGGATTAATCCATAATCCCTTTTTTCCACCTTCTTTAATCAACAATTTAATGTCAGAAATTTTTAAATCTGGATTTACTATCTTGCTTAAATCATAAATGGTTATTAAAGCACTATTTACCCCCATTATTGCTTCCATCTCTACACCAGTTTTAGAAAATGTTGAGACAACACAAAAAACGTCAAGTGAGTAAGTTCCATCATCCAATGTAATTTTTGTCGAAATATGATCAATTGAAAGTGGGTGGCATAGTGGAATAATTTCACTTGTTTTTTTTACACCTAATATGGCTGATACCTCTGCTAAAGAAATAGGATCCCCCTTAGGCATTTGATTTGATTTAATTAATGAAAAAACTTCTTCACCTACAAAAATTTTTCCTGTTGCGAGCGCTCTTCTGAAGGTTTTTTTCTTTGAGGACACATCAACCATATTGTATGAATTTTTTTGAAACAATTCCTCAGCCCAATCTTTTAAATCATTTTTTTTTATTATTTTTAAATTTTTCATTATCCACCAGTTACCGATAGGTTGTTAGTTAAACCAGTTTCACCAAGTTCCAAGTAATGAGATTCTTTTTTAAAATGTAATTGCTTCAAAATTAAATCCTTTAATTCTTCGGTTTGATCATCTCTTTGAATTAAGTGTCTTATATTTATTCCAGTATTTCCAAACAAACATAATCTTAGGTCTCCTCTAGATGTAATTCTCAATCTGTTGCAGGATTTACAAAAATCTCTTGAATAAGGCGCAATAACTCCAAATTTTCCCTTAAATTCTGAATTTATATAATTTTTAGATGGACCCGAATCTCTCCCTAAAGTTTGGATAATCCAATTATTTTCATTTAAATAATTAATGAATATTTTTGATGATATATGATATTTCTTAAAATATTCTAAATTATCGCCGGTTTGCATTAATTCAATGTATCTAAAGTCAATTTGGTTTGATTTTAAATAATCAGCCCATACTTCAAAATCTTTAGTATCGCTATTCACTCCTTTTAATAGAACGGCATTTATCTTTATATTTTTGAAATTAAGTTTTTGTAATTTCTCAATACCATTTAAAATTTCATTTAATCGATCATGACCAGTAATTTTATGGAATTTATCTTTGTTAAGGCTGTCAATACTAATGTTAATTCCATCTAAACCACTTTCCACTAATTGTTCTGCAAATTTATCAAGTTTATATCCATTTGTAGTAATTACAGTTTTTTTTATACCTGAATTTTGTTTCAAAATTTTAACAATTTCGTAAAAATCTTTTCTAATAGTTGGTTCACCACCAGTTAGTCTTATTTTACTTACACCTAATTCTGATAAGGCTGTAGCTAATCTTTTAATTTCTTCTTTAGATAAAAATTTTCTTGGATCGCCTTTATCAATTTTGTAACCATTTGGTAAACAGTATCCACATTTGAAGTTACATACGTCGGTTATCGACAACCTTATATAAGGAAATTTTCTACCAAATTTGTCTTTTAATAATTCCATTCTTCGATAATCATAGATTATATAGTAAATTCAATAACTCTTTTTACAATTCAAAGTTGAATTTAAAATAACTCATTTACAATAACAAATTTAGAGTCTTAAATTATGAAAATATAAATTTGGATTTAAAATAATTTCTCAGTCAACACTATTTTTTAAATTCAAAGTGACTGAAATAAAATTATCTTCAAGTTTATTGAAAAATAAAGTTAACTTAAGGAGGAAAAATGAGTGCTGAAGCATTAAAAGTGTCATCAGTATTAGATACTTCTCATTTAAAGGTTAAATTTCCATTTAAAGCTAAATATGGAAACTACATAAATGGAAAATTTGTAGAACCTCTATCTGGTAAATATTTTGATAATAATAGCCCGATATCTAATGAGAAAATTTGTTCTGTTGCACGATCAAATGAAAAAGATGTTGAAGCTGCACTGGATGCAGCTCATGCAGCTTTTGCTGAATGGGGAAAGACAGACATCACAACAAGGTCTAACATATTGAATAAAATTGCAGATGTTTTGGAAAAAAACCTTAACCTATTAGCAGTTGCAGAATGTTTAGATAATGGAAAACCAATAAGAGAATGTATGGCAGCAGATTTACCATTGGTAATTGATCATTGGAGATATTTTGCTGGAGTAATTAGAGCCGAGGAAGGTTCTATTGCTGAGATTGCAAATAATCAATACTCTTATAATTTTCATGAACCATTAGGAGTTGTTGGACAGATAGTTCCATGGAACTTCCCATTATTAATGGCAACGTGGAAACTGGCACCAGCTCTTGCTGCTGGAAACTGCTCAGTTTTAAAACCAGCTGAACAAACTCCTGCATCAATTATGGTAATGATGGAACTAATTGGAGATTTATTACCTCCAGGAGTTGTTAACATTGTTAGTGGTTTTGGATTAGAAGCAGGTAAACCTCTAGCATCTTCTAAGAGAGTTGCTAAAGTTGCATTTACTGGTGAAACAACAACTGGAAGGTTGATAATGCAGTACGCTGCACAAAACATTATTCCAATAACTCTAGAGTTAGGAGGAAAATCTCCAAACATTTTCTTCGAAGACGTCATGGAAAAAGATGATGATTTCTTTGATAAATGTATTGAAGGTTTTGTAATGTTCAATCTTAATCAGGGTGAAGTTTGTACTTGTCCAAGTAGAGCTTTAATTCAAGAGTCGATCTACGATAAGTTCA